>CEOP01248588.1_pt1 | contig 11107 bp, 10 predicted proteins | sample 361301 | NCBI WGS metagenome assembly CEOP01 (sample SAMEA2619548, study PRJEB7988) | marine metagenome | biome: marine biome (ENVO:00000447); feature: deep chlorophyll maximum layer (ENVO:xxxxxxxx); material: "saline water (ENVO:00002010), including plankton (ENVO:xxxxxxxx)" | depth 55 m
GGTAGACCTAAAAACAAAACATCTACCTCTGGCATTGATTCGATTGAAATAAATTTAAGCTTAGAAATTTTTCTAAGATTAGGATGCGTTCTAGATATAGGTTTTCCTAAATATTTTCTTGATGTAACTCCAACAATATCAACAAAGGGATGACCATACAATATACGTAATAACTCACCTCCCGTGTATCCAGAACCTCCAACGACACCTACTTTAATTTTCTTTGACATTTTTTACCTCGCCTCACTAATTACATAATCAATAATTTTTCCAGGAATATTAACACCTGTTGGTTCTATACTATTTCTAAACTCAACAGTATAATTAATTTCATTAACTAAAAAACCATTTTTAGATTCCATTAAATCTATTGCTAAAACACCTTTTCCAATTGCATTTCCAGCTTTTTGGCAAATCTCATTTAATTCTGATGATAATTCACATTTAGAGGTTTTTGCTCCCTTTGCCGTATTAGTAATCCAATGTTCTGAAGATCTATAAACAGCTCCAATAGTTTCACCTCCAATTACAAACGCTCTAATATCTCTTCCAGGCTTATCAACATATTCTTGAATATAAAATATTGAATGATAGTAAGCTCCCAAGTACTCTTTATGTTCAAGAATAGCTTCAGCTCCAGCCCGATCAGTAACTTTAGCTATCAATCTTCCCCATGATCCTACTACAGGCTTTAATACTACCGGATATCCCATTTGCTCAATTGCCTCTAATGCACTTTCTTTTGTAAATGCTACTTTTATCTTTGGAGTTGGAACATTATTATCAATTAATGCTTTTGAAGTGATTACTTTATTTCCACAAATCATTGCAACATCGTAGGAATTAACAGTTTTTATACCAGCACCATTAAACATATTTAGAGCATATATAGCTCTTGAATGAGATATTTCTCTTTCCAATAAAATGTCAAAATTATAATTATCATTTAGACCTAATTTTAAATATCTACTATCAATTTTTATGATTTTTAAATTTCGATTTTCAGCTTCTTTGAGAAGCAATTTTTCTTCCTGTCGAACTCTAGATAATAATAACCCTATTTTTATACTCATAATTTTTAAGTTAATTTTTTAAACAGTAATCTATAATTATAGATGGAATATTTTTTTTTACAGCATGCATGCTACCTTTAAATTCCATTGAACAGTTAATTTCATTAACAGTAAAACCATCTGCTGTTTCCATAATATCAATTGCTAAAGCTCCACCCCCAACTGCTTTTGAAGCCATAATTGAAATTTTTTCTAATTCGGGAGTAACAATACATTCTTCAGTTGTTGCACCTTTTGATACGTTTGTTAGCCAATCCGAAGATTTTCTATAGGATGCACATATAGGTTCTTCATCAATCATTAAAACTCTAATATCTCTATCTGGTTTATCAATATATTCTTGTAAATAAAAAATTGAATGGTAAAATGAACTCAAATAAGATTTATGTTCAAGAATAGCTAGAGCAGAATTTTTATTTTCAATTTTTGCAATCAATCTTCCCCAAGAACCATCAACAGGCTTAAGAACAACTGGATATCCCATTTCCTCAATTGCCTCTAATGCACTTTCTTTTGTGAATGCTACTTTTACTTTTGGAGTTGGAACACCTTTTTTACTTAACCACCTAGATGTAAAAACTTTATCACCACAAATTCTTATTACATCGTAACTATTAATACATCTTACGGTAGAATTTTTAAGCATTTCTACAACATGTAGTGCTTTTGATGAAGCAATTTCCCTATCAAGAAGAACATCTATTCCTAAATCATCTTCAGGAGTAATTATTAATTTTCTACTGTCTATTAGTTTTAAAGTAACATTTCTTCTCTTTTTAACTTCTTCAATTAGAAGTTTTTCCTCAACCCTTATTTTTGAAAATAAAATTCCAATTTTCACAGGAAAGAACCTAAGAGTTCAATAAAAAAATTACTATTCACCCCAATCCTCTTGTTCTTCTGGTGCAGGCTCTAACTTTACAGGGTCTAGAGAAATAACTTCAAGCTCTGCTCCACAATCATCGCAATCAATGATTTCATTTTCAACAGTTCCACTTTCAAGTTCTATTTCTGTTCCACATTCTTCACATTTACCTTGAGACATTACATTCTCCTTTTCTTTTTTCAATTAAAAAAAAACCCCCAAACAGTTCTATTGGGGGTTGATATAAAAGCTGTTTAATGTTTTTTTACACAACTTCCCCCCAAAAATAAGGGAATGACGGTATTTGTTTTTCTATTAAGCCGATAATTATCATTACAAAATTTATCATTATTAGATAGGTTTAAGCAAGAGATATATTTACACATTATTTTTTACTTAATTCCTTTGCAATAATTTTATATGCAGAACGAAATGGTACTCCTTTTTCAACTAATTTATATGCTTTTTCAGTAGCATATATTTCACCTGAAAGGGCATCATTACATTTTTTTTCATTAACAATCAACTCATTAAATAACATGGTAATCATTTTTATACAATCTAAAGTTGTTTCTATTGCTTTGATTGTAGGTTCTTTTGTTAATTGAAAATCTCTATGAAACCCAGAGGGTAAATTACTAGAAATATTTAAAACTTCAGATTCATATGATCTTACATTATTATATTTAGCTCTTAACAATTCTAAAACATCAGGATTATTTTTCTGAGGCATAATAGAACTTCCAGTACAAAATTTTTCAGGAATTTGAAAATATCCAAATTCATCCATTGAAAATAAAATTAAATCTGAAGAAATTTTGTTTATATCATACATTATTTGAACTAACGAATGAATCAATATTTTTTCAAATTTTCCTCTACTTATTTGAGCATAAATCGGATTTTGATTAGAAGTAAACCCCATTTCTTTTGCAGTAAACTCTCTATCAATTTTCATTGGAACACCATATCCTGCAGCTGTTCCCAATGGTGATTTATTCATTATTTTTCGAGAAACTTTTAATAATTTAACATTATCTAAGGATGATTCAATAAATGCTTCTGACCACATTGCAATTGAGGATGGCATTGCTTTTCTAAAATGCGTATATCCAGGAAAATTTATTGTTCCAAAATTTTTTTTAAATTTTTTTAAAGATTTAATCCATTCTTTTTGTAAATAATCGCAATTATTTATATTATCTAAATAATATAATCTTAAAGCTGTTAAAACTTGATCATTTCTTGACCTTGCAGTATGTATTTTTTTTCCAATATCTCCGATTTGCTTTATCAAATAATTTTCTATCGCAGTATGACAATCCTCATCATCTACATTAATAATAAAATCATTTGAGTTAATTATTTCATTCAATACACCGATTATTTTTTTTAATTCAACTTTTGATAAAACTCCTATTTTATTTAGCATTTTGGCATGAATTATTGAAGCTTTACAATCATAAGTAATTAATTTCATATCAATCAAAAAATCATTGCCAACTGTAAATTTTTCAACTTTTTTATCTAATTTTAATCCCTTATCCCAAATTTTATTCATCAGTATTATTTCTCCATCCAAATGGTTTTGAATTTTTTTCTGATTTTTTTTTCTTTTTAATTAAAAGATTATGTGCTTTTAATCTAATAGAGTGAATATTAATAAAACCTTTTGCATCAATAGCATCAAACCCTCCTTCTTTATCCATGCTAGAAAAATCTTGATCATATAAAGAAGTCGGTGATTTTCTTCCAATAGTTGTAACATTACCTTTAAATAAAGATAATGTAACATCACCATCTATTTCTTCTTGACTCTTGTTGAAGGCACTCATAATAAAGTCCATCTCAGGAGAATACCAAAGCCCATTATAAATTAATTCACTAAATTTAGGTATTAAAGAATCCCTTAGATGCATAACCTCTTTATCCATTGCCAAACCTTCAATATCCCTGTGAGCAGTCCATAAAATTTTACCAGCCGGAGTTTCATAAATTCCTCTTGATTTAATTCCTATAAATCTATTTTCAACCATATCCAATCTACCAATACCATGTTTACTTCCTAGATCATTAAGATAAAGAAATAATTTTAAAGAATCTGTTATTTCAATTTTTTTTGATTCATTAATTACTCTTATAGGAATACCATTTTTAAATGAAACAATAATAATTTCTTCTGAATTAGGGGTATTTTTTAGCGAAGATGTGTGAGAAAAAACTGATTCTTCAGGTCTATAATTTGGGTCCTCTAACATTCCTGCCTCATGACTAATATGCATTAAGTTTTCATCTTCACTATATGGTCTTTTCTTTGAAACACTAATTGGAATTTCATATTTTTTTGCATAAGAAATTAAATCATTTCTTCCCTTAAACTGATCTAAAAAAACAACATCTTTCCAAGGTGCAATCACCTTAATATCTGGGTTTAATGCATAATATGCTAATTCAAATCTAACTTGATCATTACCTTTACCAGTTGAACCATGTCCAACATATTCTGCACTTAAATCTTTAGCCATTTCTATCTGTGCTTTTGCTAGAATAGGTCTCGCCAATGAAGTTCCTAACAAATATCTACCTTCATATAATGCATTTCCTTTTAAAGCTGGAAAAATAAAATCTGTAACAAATTCTTTTCTTAAATCATATGTTACAACATCTGATGCTCCTGTTTTTAAAGCTTTTTCTTCAATTTCTTGAAAATTTTCTTTCTGACCAACATTTCCAATAAAACAAAAAACTTCAAACCCAGAATTTGACAACCACTTTAAAATTACAGATGTATCTAAACCGCCACTATATGCTAAAACAATTTTTTTCACAATTTTTGTGTCTCCTTAAAATATTTAAAAAAAAACCCCCAAAGTAACTGGGGGTTTTAAAATTGAATATATATCCCTAATTACTTTTTTAAAAAATTTTTTTTTCGCTTTAATTGATTTAATATGATACGCATAACAGTAACTAAAATAAATGATTTCATAATGAAAACAAAGAATTTAAATAATACTAAGCATTATGAATTTCTTGAATAGTTCTAACTTGATTTTTATTAGTTGACTTAATAGCTTTTATTAAAGCTTGAGCAGCTGATAATGTTGTTAGAACTGGAATTCGAGATTGAATAGCTGCGATTCCAATTGAATTTTCATCAAACCTAGATTGAGCTCCAAGGGGTGTATTTATAACTAAACTAATTTCTTTATTCTTAATTCCATCAAGAGCATTAGGTCTACCTTCACCTACTTTATAAATTGTATCTACTGTTAAGTTCTCTTTTTTCAAAAATTGAGCTGTACCTTTTGTTGCTATTATTTTAAAACCTATGTTTAATAAATCTTTAGCAATGGGTATTAATTTAGGTTTATCAAAATCATTAACTGAAATAAATGCTTTTCCTTTAATTGGAAGCTGATTTCCATCACCCATAATTGCCTTTGAAAAAGCATCCCCAAATTCTGGGGCTATACCCATCACTTCTCCAGTTGATTTCATTTCTGGACCTAAAAAAATATTTTCATTAGGGAATTTATTAAATGGGAAAACTGGTTTTTTTACAGCAATATGTTTGTTTGTTGACCATCTTTTTAAATTATAATCCTTCAATTTTTTTCCTAAAGCTATTCCGGTAGCAATTTGAGCTAATGGTACATTAGTAGCTTTACTTACAAATGGAACCGTTCGACTAGCTCTAGGATTAACTTCAATAACATAAACAACTCCATTTTTTTCAGCAAATTGAATATTTACTAAACCTTTAACACCAACTTCAATTGATAATTGCTTAGTATAATTTTCAATCTTTTCTAAACATTCTTTACTTAACCAATATGGTGGTAAAACACATGATGAGTCTCCACTATGAATCCCTGCCTCTTCTATATGTTGCATTACACCAGCAATGTAAACTTCACTTCCATCACATATCGCATCGACATCAAATTCAAATGCGTCCTCTAAAAATGCATCAATTAAAATAGGATGTTCTGGAGATATATCTGCAGCTCTTTGTACATAATTAATCAGATGTTTATCATCATAAACAATTTCCATTGCCCTTCCACCAAGAACATAGGAAGGTCTTACAAGAACTGGATATCCAATTCTTTTAGCAACTTCTTTTGCTTCATCAGTTGAAAAAGCTGTTCCATACTCAGGCTTTGGAATATTCAATTTATCTAATATTAAACCAAATTTTTCTCTATTTTCTGCTAAATCTATAGCATATGGAGAAGTGCCTAATATTGGAGCACCAGCATCTAATAATTTTTTCGCAATATTTAATGGTGTTTGTCCTCCAAATTGTACTAAAACACCATCTGGTTTTTCTAAATCAATAATATTCATAACATCTTCAAATGTTACGGGTTCAAAATAAAGTCGATCAGTTATATCAAAATCAGTTGAAACCGTTTCAGGATTACAATTTATCATTATTGCTTTCCAGCCAAGTGCTTTTGCCGCAAAAACTGCTTGAACACAACAATAATCAAATTCAATACCTTGTCCAATTCTATTAGGTCCACCACCGAGAATAACAATTTTTTTACCCTTAAGTGGCTTTATTTCATTTTCTTGTTCATAAGTAGAATAACAATAAGGGGTTTTAGCTTCAAATTCGGCAGCACAAGTATCAACCACTTTATATGTAGGTATGATTTGATTTTTTTTTCTAATTGAACGAATTTCTTCTTCTGTTTTTTTAAATAATTTAGCTATTTGAAAATCAGAAAAACCTTCTTGCTTAAGATATTTAATTTTCTTTAAATCAATATCAACTAATTGGCTATCAAAAACAATTTGTTGAATATTCCTTAAGAACCACTTATCAATTTTTGTTAATTGATAAATTTCTTCAATACTTTTTCCTTCAACAAAAGCTTGTCTGATTTTAAGTAGTCTAAAAGTTGTTGCATAAGTTAAATTTGACATGTTTAATGATCTATAACCTTCTTTGGGGTCTAAACCATAAAGCCCAATTTCTAAAGATCTAAATGCCTTTTGAAGAGATTCTCTAAAATTTCTACCAATAGACATTACCTCTCCAACTGATTGCATTTGAACACCTAATTGACCTGATGCTGATGGAAACTTTTCAAAATCCCATCTTGGAATTTTTGTAACAACATAATCAATAGTTGGTTCAAATGCTGCTAATGTCTTACCAGTTATATCATTATTTAATTCATCAAGACTATATCCAACAGCAAGCTTTGCTGCTATTTTAGCAATTGGAAAACCTGTTGCTTTTGATGCTAAAGCCGATGACCTAGACACCCTAGGATTCATTTCAATAATAACCATTCTTCCATTATCAGGATTTACTGCAAATTGAACATTAGAACCTCCTGTATCAACTCCAATTTCTCTTATACATTTTATTGCAGAATCTCTCATTAATTGATATTCCTGATCCGTCAAAGTTTGTGCGGGAGCAACTGTAATGGAATCTCCTGTATGCACACCCATCGGATCTACATTTTCAATTGAACAAATAATTATTACGTTATCATTTTTATCTCTAATAACTTCTAATTCAAATTCTTTCCAACCTAATAAAGACTCCTCAATTAATATTTCTGAAATTGGACTTGATTCTATTCCCTTTTCTGCAAGATCTAAAAATTCTTCATAATTATACGCAATTGCACCCCCTGTACCCCCCAATGTAAAAGAAGGTCTTATAATTATTGGAAAACCCATTTTTTTAATTATTTTTTTAGATTCATTTAATGTTTTTGCAAAACCTCCATGAGCTATGTCGATATTAATTGATTCCATTGCTTCTTTAAATTTTTCTCGATCTTCTGCTTTCTGAATGGCATTTATATTAGCACCAATTAATTCAACTTTATTCTTTTTTAATACACCAGCTTCTTTTAATTCAACCGCCAGATTTAAAGCAGTTTGTCCACCAACTGTTGGCAAAATAGCATTTGGATTTTCTTTTTCAATAATTGATGTTAATGATTCTAAGGTTAATGGCTCTATATATGTCGCATCTGCCATTTCCGGGTCTGTCATAATAGTTGCAGGATTTGAATTAACTAAAATAATTCTATACCCCTCTTCTTTTAAAGCCTTACATGCCTGAGTACCAGAATAATCAAACTCACATGCTTGACCTATTATTATCGGTCCTGCACCAATAATTAGTATTGAATCTAAATCTTTTCTTTTAGGCATTTTTCATCAAATTTTTAAATTTTTTAAATAGATATCTACTATCATGAGGACCTGGTCCTGATTCAGGATGATATTGAACACAAAAAGCTCTACAAGAATTTGATTCAAAACCTTCAACAGTATTATCATTTAAGTTGATATGAGTTATTTTAGTATCATTTGGTAATGAATCTGGGTCAACAGCAAAACCATGATTTTGACTTGTAATTTCAATAGTATTTTTATTTAAATTTTTTACTGGATGATTAATACCATGATGACCAAATTTCAACTTATATGTTTTTGCTCCTAGTGCAAGTGCTAATAATTGATGGCCTAAACAAATTCCAAAAATTGGTTTTTTACCTATTAATTTTTTAATTGTTTTTATACCATAATCAACCGCAGATGGATCTCCTGGACCATTTGATAAAAAAATTCCATCTGGGTTTAAATTTAAAATTTCTTCTGCATTAGTATTTGCAGGAACTATTTCAATATCACATTCATAATGACTTAATAACCTTAAAATATTACTTTTAATCCCAAAATCAATGGCAACAATTTTATTATTTTTTGAATTATTTTCTGATGCATAAAAATATTTTTTAACGGTTGAAACATTTTTTACTAAATCTAATCCATTCATTTGAGGAACTTGTTTAATTTTTTCCATTAATGATAATTTATTAAAGTCGATTGTACTTATAATACCATTCATCAATCCCTCTTTCCTCAAGTGAATTGTTAAGGCTCTAGTATCTATGCCTTGAATACCAACAACACCGACTTCTTTCAAATAACTTCTTAATGATGCATTTGACCTAAAATTTGATGGTATTACAGTCTCTTCTTTAATAATAAACCCTGAGACTTGGATTTTAGATGATTCTACATCCTGATTATTTGTTCCGTAATTACCAATATGAGGATATGTCATAGCAACAAGTTGACCGGAGTAGGATGGGTCAGTAATTATTTCTTGATACCCTGACATTCCAGTGTTAAAACAAATTTCCCCTGAAGTTTCACCTTCTGCACCCAATGAAAAACCTTCAAACTCCCTGCCATCTTCAAGAAGCAATATTGCTGGTTTTTGTTTTAAAAAATTAACAAATGACATAATTTTTTGTAAAAAAATAGCCCATAAGGGCTTGGCAAAATATATTTTTTATTTTTTTCGTCAATTTATTTTATTTGAATTTTTATATTAAGTCTATATTTTAGTCAAATTAAATTAGCAAAAAATAGAGACAAATATAACAATTGAATTTACTTATTCTCATAACAGTCAGCAAACAAAAATCTTAAAAATGAATATTTTAATTATTTATGGACCTAATTTGAATTTAATTGGAGTTAAATCAGCATTATTAGATAAAAAAATCACTTTAGATAAAATTAATAAAGAAATTAAAAACAAAATCAAAAACCGTAAAATTAATTTAAAAACATTACAATCAAATGATGTTGGAAAAACAATTAATTTTCTTCAAAAAAATCGAAACTGGTCCAATGCTATTTTAATTTCTCCTTGTTCATGGAGCGTAAATCAATTTGACTTGCTTGAAACTCTTCAAATTTTTGATAAACCATTAGTTGATGTATATCTTGATGAAAAATATGATAAAAACAAATTTTTCAAAAAATCTATTTTTACAAGTTTATCATTAAAAAGTTTTGTTGGAGATCCAATTGAAATTTTTAAAAATGGGATTGAAGAAATTTTAAAATTAGAAAAATGAATCTTTTTAAAATATTTCCAATATTTTTTTTGTTTTTCATTGCTTGCTCATCAAAACCTGAATTAATTTTAAATGAAATAGAACAAAATGAAAATCTAATAATTACCACTAGTAATGAAAATAAATATGTTAATTTTAATTTTCCAAAAAATTTTAGTGCAAATGATACAATAATAAATCAAGAACTAAAAAAATCTTCAAAAAAAATTAATTATTTTAACTTACTAAATACACAAGATTCAAATTTTGTAAATAAAATTAGTTCATATTTCAATAAAGAAAATCAACATCCATATATATTGTTTGAACTAAACCTAACTGATACATCAAAACAAATCAAATTCAAAATAGATTCAAATAAAATTCATCTATTAAAACAAACCTTAAAGGATAATAAAACTGATGCAAATAAAAAAGAAATTGAATTATTAGATGATTTTAATTATATCCAAGATGGTCAGCTTTTGTTTCCATGCCCTAATATTGAAATTCCTTTGTCATTAAATCTACTACCAAATGCTTCTAGAAAATATAGAAGTGGAATTCATCAAGGAATAGATTTTGCTGGAAATTACGATTCTGAAGTAAGAAGTGTTTTTGATGGAGTAATTATTAGAAGTGATCTTGATTATTACGAAGTATCAAATGAATTTAGAAACGATTTACTAAAAAAAGCCTCTATAATTCAAAGAACCCCTTCAGATATTTTTGTAAATATTCTTTATGGAAGAACCGTAATGATTGATCATGGTTTTAATTTTACAAAAGATAAAAGAATAATTTCTATTTATGCGCATTTATCCAAAATAAACCCCAAAATAAAAATTGGTAAAAATATTTCAAGAGGCGATATCATAGGTAGCGTTGGAAACAGTGGAACTAGTGATGGTGCAAAAGGTAATAAAAAATCAGCTCACCTACATTTTGAATTAATTATTCAAGATAAAAATGGAGAACGATACTTAGGAGAAAATATATATAATGAGGAACTACTTAAATTGCTTAATAGAGTTTTTTCTCATAAATAAACTCAATCCATATTTTTTTTTAAATTTAGTTTCAATTTTTTTCTATCATATTTATTATGTTTTTCAACATATGTTGAAGGAATACGATTTGTTGAACTAGTAAGTGATTTTTTAAATTTAGGTTTTTTTTTTGATATTTTTTTTTCAAACGTCATTCAATTCGCCCTTGAAGCTTTTCCTTGTCTAACTCTAACATCTGAGGTGCCAGTATATTTTTTTTTTGTT
>CEOP01033419.1_pt1 | contig 11103 bp, 1 predicted proteins | sample 361301 | NCBI WGS metagenome assembly CEOP01 (sample SAMEA2619548, study PRJEB7988) | marine metagenome | biome: marine biome (ENVO:00000447); feature: deep chlorophyll maximum layer (ENVO:xxxxxxxx); material: "saline water (ENVO:00002010), including plankton (ENVO:xxxxxxxx)" | depth 55 m
TCTCAAAACGGAGATAATGGCTCTACTGGAGATCCAGATGGAGATGCATTCACTAACCTCAATGAATATCAGTATTCCATCCCCAATGGCTGGGATTCGCCGGCAACTCCCAATGTGCTGGACAATGGTGTTTGGTGGAATGGTACCGTACCTGTAAGGGATTGGGATGAGGAAAGTGCTATGCAGCTCATTCAAGGTCTAAATTCCGATGGCGCCGATGAAGACCCAAGGGGAAATATCTGCTTCAACACATTCGATGATGACAAGGACGGAATGGTCGATAACTTCGATGGAGACGGTGACGGCGATGCAAATTGCTCTAGTGACGATGACGACGGTGACGGCGTATCTGATGAAGATCCAGATGGATGGGACACCGACGGCGACGGCATGCCAGATGGATGGGAGGCCGCAAATGGATTAGATCCGACATCAAACAGTAATATGGATGGTACCTTTGGAGACCCAGATGGCGATGGACTGATCAATCTGAAGGAGTACGTCAACCCAGCATGGGGTACCAGAAATGGCTCTACAACCCCCCCTACTCAGTATTTTAGGCCCGGCCCACTAGCTATGACCGCTACTGAATCGCCCTGTAACCCTGTATTGTCCTTAGGTCCCGGAGGGTGCCAATTTCTAACGGCGGAGGTAGATGGCATCACATCTACTGACCCACAGTCAAACGATACAGACGGAGACGGCCTCAATGACTCGTATGAGGCATTAATTCTCTTAACAGATCCAACCTCTGTTGATACCGACTCTGACGGAATAGAAGACGGAGTCGAGGTCAATGGCCTGTACGGGAGTCCCCCTCAAGCTACTGATCCCAGGAATAACAATACTGACGGAGATCAATTCGATGATGGAGAGGAGGATCTCAATGGCAATGGCGTGGTGGATATGAACGAAACAGATCCAACTCGTATAGAGGACTCAGGGGATTTCGATGGGGACGGGATCCCTAATTGGGAGGAGAATATGTCATGCACACTTTGGAACGTTTTAGATACGGATGGCGGAGGAGTATCCGATGGCGACGAGACTCTACCTTTCCATAACTCTGATCCCTGCTTATCTGAGCAGGGACTCACACTCCAAATAATTGATTGGGACGCAGTTACCTCCTCTTTAACTCTCAACTCTACTTCTGAGTTAGATCAATCCCCCATCGACTGGAGACAGACAGATGCACCAATGGGGTACTATGTTCAATCTAATGGGACTTTGGTCGAGTTCAGATATGAAAGCATAGACTCAGGGGTACTAAGAAGCGTCAACGTGGACTTACCAACTAATACATCTACTGTCCTCTTCACCAACTTCTCGTGGTGTTGGAATGCTACTGTAGGTGCCGTCAATGATCCAATTTGCGATGATGACTACTATGATACAGATGGAGATGGATTGGCAGATTGGGAGGAAATTGTAGCTACGTGGGGTTTCCCAACTGACCCCAACTTGGCAGATACCGATGCTGACGGAGTAGAAGATCTGGATGAGATTCTCAATGGTACAGACCCATCAGACCCATGTGATAACCTACTCGATACTGATGGCGATGGTTTGAACAATTATTTCGAGAATACTACCGGCTGCATAGTTGTATTCCCAGGAATGGGTGGTAATTTCACTGCCGATACTTACTTCACCCTATGGAATTTGGCAGATACCGATAATGGTGGAGTGACAGATTTCCAAGAATATATTGACGGTACCAACCCTCAAGATGACCCAAGTGATGATAGAAATCCGGTTGATACCGACGGTGACGGAATCCCAGATACGATAGAAAACTCTACTGGAACTGATTGGAGAGATCCTGATACGGATGGGGGAGGGATTCCAGATGGACAAGAGTGTACATCAGACTACTGGGACGGGCAGTGCGAAGATTCTCCAAACAACCCTTTTGATCCATCCGATGATATTTCTCCTAATTCCATATACCTCTACGCTACAAATCAGTCTTCTATCCTAAATCCTGAGAATACAATCTACTGGAGATGGCACACATACGATCAATATACAGGAATATCATGGGGAGTTAATACCTCTCTTGTAGGCAATACCGAAATGGCGCCTGGCTTCTCGACTACACAAGGAGTCTCCGACCAGCAATTCTGGGATAATTCAACGCTAATGGGATGGGAGATTAGCTACAGAGGACCAGGTGTGGCCGATGTTGGGGAGGAGCTTATCATCCCTCACAATACAGTAAATTACACAGGTTGGACTGATCCAACTGCGGGGTTGAATTTCTCTAACTTCACTAGAGACATAATTGTAGACGGTTCTTCAATCGATACAATGTTTATAACTACTCCACAAGTAAATATTACTCAGGCAGTTAGGGATAACTCTACCGTATTTACGGGAACTGACTATGCGACTGATCTCCCAGAATTCTTCACCATAAAGGGAGGGGGCATTCTATTCGATCTAGTCTCAAGTACTTCCCAGTCCGTCATAAATGAATCAGGTGCGCTTTCTGCATGGGATAAAGTTACTGCGATTCAAGATTTCTTGATCAATGGTAATGATACATACACATTTCTCAGGAATAACAATGGTACTACTCCAGTTAGCTCTGGCCCTGAGTCAGATATATCATTTTGGATATTAAATAATTCATTTGAAGGTAGTTGTGATCAATTTACCTCCCTTTTTGCTGTAATGCTCAGGTCAGTGGATATTCCTGTGAGGAAGGTAACGGGATTCTCAGGGGGCTACTGGAACGGCGAGGCCTTCGAGGTTTATGGAAAAGACTTCTCTTCTTGGGTAGAGGTTCACTTACAAACTAACCAAAATCTTGGCGCCGCAGATTTGGGATGGATTCCATTTGAGGCATGTCCTACAATGTCACTGGTTGAGGTGACAGATGAGTCCTGGGGCCCACTATGGTTGGATAGGGACTTATCCGGGCAGTCGATATGGATGAATGGCACTCTAAGGTTTACAGATAACCAGACTTCCGTGGCAGGAGTAGGCATTGAGATGTACCTCGTTGAATCAAATATGAATGATCAAATACCAGGCTTGGCGGCCGTTTCTCAGCATCTCGTAGGTACGGCCGTAACCGACTCCAATGGCTCCTTCAACATCACAGGAATGCCTACTGAAGCAGTCAGCCCAGGCAATTCTTCATTAGTTATTATGACCAAGGAGCTTGATTATGTTGGTTTGCAAAGTATTTTCTCAGGATGGAACCTAAACGTTACGGATGATATCAATCTCACAATAAGTCAGCCCCGACCGGCCACGGAGCCTAAAATAGGAATCGGCGTTAATACGACCATTACTGGATCAGTATCTCTAGAAAACACTCCTTACAATGATATTTCACTGATCGATAGTATGCAAATTCTGATGAATTACACCACTTCTCAAGATGGTCCGGTCAGCCTGATTTCCAGCATCGGACCAGGGGGATATTTCGAGTTCTCAGTATCTATCAATGAAAGTGAGCAAGAAGGACTCATTCCAGCTACATTTGATTTCATTGGTTGGCATCAATATGATCTAAACAATGCATCAGGTCCTGTATTCCACATCAGGCCGACATCAGAAACAATCAATCTGAACCTCACTCAGGCTCCAAATCTAACCATTTCACTGGAAGGACAGGGATTGAACAATACCATACTTGAGATCAATAATAGAATTTATCTCAATGGTACTGCCCTTAGTAAATCTGAGTCTCCGGAATCCCTGAATGGGACCTTGACATTTCAGATGAGGAGATCGGGTACAAATGCTCCTTTCCAAACCCTCAACTCCTGGTATCTTAACGATAGTGACTGGCTGTCTAGTCCCGGGCAATTCGCCGTTAATTGGACTTTCCTCGACTCTGACGTCCCTATTCCTGCAGGACTTGTTGAGATAAGGTACCAATATCTGGCCGACCAGCTTTTCGCAAGTGATGAAACTATAGTGGTCGATCAACATGGCATAAAGAGCTACATCGTCTTTAATTATACTATGATCCCAGCTCCTAAAGGATCTACATCAGATACCGTAGTCTCCCTGTCCGATCACACTGGAACACAAATCACCACCTTCCCAGGCTCCTTCTCCCTGTCTGTCAACAACACTGAAGTGTGGAATGTATCTAATCCAGATGTTCCCAAAATAGTACCTTCTTGGTCTCCCTCGATCCTAACTCCAGCGGGTGACTATCCTTGGGTGCTGAGCTACAACGGTTCTACTTGGATAAGTCCTAACCAGACTACCGACAATGTCAGGATTCAAGGCAGGGCCTCTCCGAATTTCATTCTTGGTACGGAGTGGGTCCCAATGGGCAACACTACTTGGATTTCAGGATCAGTGTTCGATTCTGATTTGAATTCCACTGTTATAGGGAACAATACTTCTGTCTCCCTCTTCTTAGAGGTCCCAACAAGCCTACCCGCTGGACCAGATGGGATATCCCTTCCCCCAGACAGATACGCATTGGGATCAGAGTGGTTGGATACTACCACTGGAGAATACAACATTTCGTTCTCAATGCCTAGTGGGATAGGTTCAGGAGTCTACCAGGCGGTTCTGGTCTTAGACTTTGAAAAAAACTCCCCGGGCGGAATGCCCTACTTCTTCGATCCTGCTACAGAAAATACTCTCGATATAGGTATTCAGACAATGTTTGATTTTCAATCTACTAATACTAGTGCAATAGTGGTTGCAGGAGAAAATCTGACCACTTCAGCTACAGTTAGAGATGTGGAGAGTAACGAGAGGCTATCCAACGCTACTGTGGAAATATACTTCGATTGGGGAGGCTCCCTTCAGCAATTAATGAACACCTCGGTCACTGGAATTGATGGCGTTGTTGAATTCCAGTCAACGATTCCTGGTGACGCTCCCCCTGGTTACTATGACGTACTTATCCTAGCTCCAGATGACTTAACCGACTCTCTTGAAACTCGAGATGCAGGAAGATGGCTCGCCAACGAGACCTACATCAACCTAACAGTTCAGGTTGTGAGCAATGTTAGGATAGATAACTCCCCCCTTCCCGAAGTAACTGCAGGACAGTCTTTCTTACTAACAGGAGGAGTAATGGATTCATTTGATACTAATAGGACAGTTAGTGGGCCTGTCTCAGTTGAGATATTCTTCCTAAATGACCCCAGTGAAAAGCTAATTACCGGTTTTGTAACTTCTCCAAATGGAACATTTTCAATTTCAGTGCCGACCGATCCATTAGGAGACGGGGTTTCAAACGGGCTCAAGACAGTCGTAGTTAGTGTTGAAAATGGAAGTAGTCCATTCTACCTTACAGGAACAGGCTCCGACTCGATTTTGGTCAGGGGAGTTGTTCAATTCTTAGACAAGGTCCCACTCATAAATACAATTGTGGACAGGGGGTCCTCAATTTCATTCGGTGCTAAGTTTGTGGAGTCATCCGATAATAATAGAGAAGTAGCTGGGATGAACGTATCCGCTAAATTCCACGATACATGGATTTCATCAGAGATTTCCTCCAATTCTGGTGGCTATGTAAATTTCTCATTCGACGTCCCGCACTCTCATCCTCTGGGAACGATCTCAGTGATGCTAATGTTCAATGGATCAAATGGAACTGAGACTCTGCACACCTCCTTCACGTTCATTAATACCATAATCATAAGGTCTCCAACCTCGATATCATTTACCCCCATTAACGCTAACCCGACTGCGGGTGATTTCTTGGATGTATCAGGTAATCTAACCTCAAGTAATGGTAGTGGTATTTTCGATAGGTCAGGAAATCCCCTATCCCCAAGTCTAACCTTATTGATTGATGGTGTTTCTACCGGGTTCTCAGTCTCTGGAGGGTCTGTGGACCCCAATGGAAGTTGGTCGGCCAGGATTTTCTTAGACATGTCATTCCCGAGAGGGACTCATAATATCTCGGCAACTTATACGCCCACTGTAAATTACTACGGCTCAAGCTCGAACAATGGAACCTTTGATAGTAGGGGCTTCTCAATGATTTCCATCATTAATCCAACCGATTTGAACCCTGATGCAAGAACTGTCAGAGGTGATCCATCGGGCCTCAATATTTCGATAATGGACAATTCTGGGGAATATGTTGGCAATGTGGAAGTCAAAATCTTAGTAGACGGACTCGAGACTTGGTCAGGATTTACAGATTCTAATGGCCTAATTAATACCAGCCTGTCAACCGATCCAAATAGGGATCCCGGGCCGATGATTGTGACGGCAGTTTTTGATGGAATCAATGGGACTACTGGCTTATCCGGGGACCAAACATGGACTAGGATAATCATTCTGGCCCCCACTGTCATAGAAGTGTCGAATATCTCTGGCTCTGCCGTAGCCGGGGAGCGAGTGATATTCAGTGGCACTCTCTTAGATGAGCGCGGATTGCCCTTGGTCGAGGACGAATCTCCAAAGGGCGGGATTGTCCATCTTTACATCGATGGAATCGATGTAGGTCCGCTGTATATTGACGTATCAAACTCTACATCTGGAGTATGGCAAATCGCATACGATCTTCCACTTGACATGGACTATGGTCAGCATACGTTCAGTATCGAGTTCCTAGGCGGTTTTACATGGGTCGATCCGATGGGTCAAGGAGACTCGCTGAATCCAGAGTATTACCTATCTTCAATTGTTACATCCCCATTCAATGTAACGCAGACTTCACAGGTGGTCCTAACTACTCCTCAGGGAGAAATAGATAGAAACGAACTCTTGCTGATTGATGGAATTTTAACCGATGGAGCCGGAAGGCCTCTTCCAAATAGGTCCCTTGAAGCTTACATGAATGGTCAAATGCTGACATCACTCAATGTAGATGGAAACGGCTCATTCAGTCTATTCTTCCCCGTTCCTTCTGATATGCCTCTCGGGCCCAGGGAAGTCATATTATTGTTCCAGGGTGAGGAATTCATTCTTGGCTCAAACTCAACAACAATCTTCACTGTGTTCTCCCCAACCACCCTGACTGTGGAGGATCCAATGCCAGTAGCAGTTGGAGACGTACTGAACCTTAGGGGTAATGTGAGGGATAATCTTCCCAATGGTTGGCTTTCAAATCACTCACTGCAGATATTTGTTGATGGCATATTGATAGGGATCACAGTGACCGAAGAGGACGGTAGTTGGCATCTTTCTTGGGTGGTGTCCGAATTCCTTGATGTGGGTGTCCACCCTGTAACTGTAATATCTCCCGACCAAGGTTACTATCGACAGGCCTCAGTAGAAACAAATCTCACAATTGCATATCATACTAAGATCACCCTAAATGTCGAGAAAAGCGTAGCAACTAGAGGCGGTACGTGGAACTTCTCTGGAAGGCTATATGATTCTGATACGCCAGGTACTCCTGGATTAGAGAATAGGGAAGTCTCATTCCTATTGGATGGTATTGAGACACTGGTAGTGACTACGGGATCAGATGGGACTTTCTCATTCACGCACGAACTGGGTTACTCGATATCTCGCGGAGAGCATCTAGTTTCGGTCAATTTCTACGGAGAGGAACTATATCTATCCGACTCAACAAATACTACTGTTTTCTCAAGAGCAGATATCAATGTGGAAATACTCCTTATCTCTGATGAGGTAGTTAGAAGTGATGAAACTAGGCCAATCATAGTTAGAGGTAGAGTACTAGAAATCGGAGGAGATGGAAATACAATGGAAGAGATGGAGATGTCGCTCCTGTGGGAGGGTTCTCTTGAGCCCAATGCAATTATTTCATGGGACCAAGTCACAGGGCAGTTCCTGATTACCTCCAATGCGAAGATATACATGCCTCCCGGCCATTCCATCTTTACCATAGATGTTGAACCAGATGCAGAGAGATTCCTGAATGGGGCATCAATTGAATTCGATCTAAAGATTCTAGTCAGTGTCGACTTTGAATTCATTCCAGATAAAATCTTCATCGAGAGAGAACAATCTAAGATTTCTGGAAAAATCAATGTAACTGCTTCTGATGATAATCGTGCACCTCCTGTAGAGGGAGTCTCAATTACTGCCAGACTAACCAATGACACAGATACTCTCTTTACTGTCGTTGGGACGACTGATGTGAATGGAATTTTCAACTACCAGTTTGAGTCATTCCATGATGACCACTCATTCTGGGATAGGGATTTCTGGGGCGAGTTGAAAATTGAGTTTAGTTCTGACTCGGATATTATTGACCCTGTCAACGCCACTCAACTTGCCCAGTTTAGTGAGGTCAACATAAACTACCAGGCAGAAGCTTCCGACTCCCTACTAAGGCCCGCAATAATATCTATAATGCTGGTCGCATTTATGATTGCAGTTTCCGCTCTAGTAGTCACCATAAGAAATAGAAAGAAGGCTGCTATTGATGAATTGGCAGGGGTCTTTAGCTACACTGCTGAACTTCTAGCAGCTGGAGATGAAGTTAGAGAGGCGATATTCAATTGTTATGAAGGACTTTGTAAGATACTAATGAGCAGAGGTTTCCTCAGAAGAGATTTCGAAACCGTAAGAGAATTCGAAATGGCAATAAGAAGCGCACTTCCAATAAGCGAACAGGCTTTACTTTCCCTGGATAGAATATTCGAAGAAGCGAGATACTCAAGTCACGTTCTTGGAAACCAACATAGGGAAAGTGCGCAAATGGCCCTTAACTCGGTATTACAAGAAATCGATCAACTAGAGGAAGTTCCACTAAGGTCCAAAGGAAAAATAATCAATGACTAGTAGTTGAAGGTAATCTTCAACCTATCTCCATCCCAGAAAGCCTCATTCAAGGTAGTTCCAGATGGTAGCTTGAATGACTCTATCCTACCTCCGAATTTTTCAGGTGCAACTAACCTGATTATGTGCCCTGATTCAGTAGGCGACTCCTGAAGAAGAACCTCATCTCTGACAGATTTAGGTAGAGGTATCTCTAATCCATCCCCCAATGATCCAGCGCCTATTGTAGTGACTCTCTCTTCAAATGATTTAATCGAGCTATAACCGCCCAATGAGTCATTTCCGGGAATCAATACTTTTCTTGTAGATTTCTCATGATTATCAATCACTTCTATCATATGAGGAATATTTGAAAAGAATCTTTGATGTGATGCCGATGCATCAGAATCTAAGCCATTATCTGATCCTGAAAGTACAGGCATCGGAGGAACATTACTTTCCCCTTCCTCTATTGAAACTCTGAACCACTGCATGAATCACCGAAGAGACGGTCTGGCATGAACCCATTGCTCACTAGATCTCAAAGAATGCCTTTACTCTCTCTGCAGTTCTGGAGGGACTTGAGGTTTGGATCTTCATCATTGAAGGCATACAATCACTCACCCGGCGCTCTAATATTCGATTCTCTAATAATACAATTATTGCCCTATCTTCCTTCTTCCTAATCGGTCTTCCAAGGGCTTGAAGAACACTATTGACGGCAGGTTGGAGACTAGCATACTTCCAAGCTCTATTTCTATCAAATTTCTTAGTAAAGTAATCTATCAAAGAATCCTGCTTGGAACTAGGCGGAGGAAGTGGAAGGCCAATGCAAACTAATGAATCTAGGACATTATCTGAATAGTCGACACCCTCTGAAAGCTTGCCATTCAGTACCCCAAAGATTACAGCTCCTCCCATTTCTTTCTGCTCATAGAGTTTCGAAATCATAGATTCTACGCCACGTTTACTCATTCTTTGCTCTTCCTTGAGAATTTTTTTACCACTACTCCATCCTAAATTTACGAAATCTGAATGTATTCTTTCCATCATATAATAGCTGGGCGCGAAGATAGCTACATTTCCGTTTGTATTCTCTATAACTGCTCTGACATGTTGCCCTATAATAGGGATACTTCTTTCACGCTCAGTGAACTTACTAGTCACATCACTTGCGATTAGCACTGGCCTATTTTCAACTGGAAAGTCCGATGAATATATCTTGCATACAGTCCTCTTCGCAGGTATGCCTAGTATCTCTGAATACATCTTAGGGGGGAAGAGCGTCCCAGACATAAGAATCGAACCACGACAACTCTCAAACACCGATTTCCCCACTACGCTCGGATCAAGAAGATGGCAAGTAATACGTGGAATATCGAGAAGCTCATCAAATACCAAAGACAAAGCAGAACTGTTTCTGAACCTTATACAAATTTCTAGCATCTCAGCTATTCTGGTACAATCATTCTGCTCCTCGTCATCCGAATCCTCTTCCTCATCTATTGTCACTGAGAATAATCGCCTAACCATCAACAAAATTCTAGATATATCGTCACCCTCATCATCCTCTAGTACTCCTTCAGTTGCCTTGGAGAATACATCTAGTAAATCTTGAGTAGGTACTCTCATATCATCTCCTTTGGTCATCTCATTCTCCTTCTTCTTTTTTTCCAACCAATTCATCATAGGGTCTTGGAGCGACTTAACCTGCATTTCCAGTTGCCTCAGATCTCGAAGCTGTCCGGATTCGGGCAAGTCTAGTTCAGAATCAATCTTCTCTAAATTTCCCTTATATTCCTCTATATTATCCAACGCCCTTCTGAAAACATCATCAGTAACCCTCCTCTCCAATCCACTCCTAATCCTGTCAGGTAGGTTGTGAGCCTCGTCTACAATTAGAATTGAGTTTTCCAATTCTATGCCCATCGCAGGCAGGGATACCTCTCTCACCCCTTCTACGAAAACATGATTGTAGTCGCATACTAGAATGTCTGCGTGACCTGCAGCCATTCTGGCTGTGGCCCAAGAGCAAACCTTTCTGGATCTGCCATATTTTATATTCCAGTCAACATGTCGAGGCTGTTCAAGTAACTTCTTTCTCAGGTCTGAGCGTCTAGCCTTACGAGTTTCCTCAACCACATCTCCTTCGCAACTACATTTTCCAGTAGTACGATCCACATATTCGCACATCCCTTCCCTACCGATAATATCTACTAGTGTTATTTTTGAAATCCCGTCTGGTATTCTAGAGTTAATTTGTAGAACGGTATCGACAACTATTCTATGTTGAGACTGTCTCCCTGTCATGAAAATTATCTTCGGTTTTTCAGTAGTCAGATTATTATCAAACGAGGCTTGTAAGGCTGATGCAAGCGCAGCCGCTGTTTTTCCTATTCCAGTGGGTGCAGCAGCTAGTAGAAAGCC
>CEOP01053822.1_pt1 | contig 11101 bp, 6 predicted proteins | sample 361301 | NCBI WGS metagenome assembly CEOP01 (sample SAMEA2619548, study PRJEB7988) | marine metagenome | biome: marine biome (ENVO:00000447); feature: deep chlorophyll maximum layer (ENVO:xxxxxxxx); material: "saline water (ENVO:00002010), including plankton (ENVO:xxxxxxxx)" | depth 55 m
GTCTCTATTTCAGAGGTTGAATCCGGAGGTTTACTCCCCGGTCCATCTGCGCTACTGGTAATCACTGGATTTGCTCTTGCTGCCCATCGTCGAGCCTCTGAATTTGAAGGCGATGTTTTGTAAGCCGATTCAGAGACCCCCGATATCATGGATTGGAAGGTCACGGATCGTGAAGCTACTGGAGATGTAATGCTGCTGCCACTTTGGCAGTCGAAGTCAAAAGCCCCTCATAATTCATTGAATGGCCTCCCTCGTTCAACGATATCGAACGTGAAGAGTGCCCTCTCAGGACAGCGATTCAATGGTAAAATCGGGTCAACATTGTCGATATGGTCTGATAATTGTCGCGTGGTTCTTATCGGGATGGGAGAGGTAGATGAGTTAACTCACAAAACCGCTCGTGACGCTGGTGCGAAAGCCATAGCTGGATTGTCAAAGAAGGACGGAACAGATCTTACGGTTCGTTTTACCACTGGATGGAACCTAGAGGGTATGAAGTGGTTTGTTGAGGGCATGATGCTTCGTGACTATGCTTTCCTCAAGTATCGTAAGAAGGATCGTGAGGAGGCGGAAGAGAAAGGTAACTGGAACTTGACAATTCAGGCTTCAGAACGTTATCTGACTGATCTAAAGGCGGATATGAAGATCGTCGCCGCTCGCGTCGATGGAGTTCATCTTGCGCGCGATCTCGGAAACGAACCACCTAACCATCTCTATCCTATGGCATACGCCGAACGTGCTCAGAATTGGGCCAATGGTAAGAACAACGTAAAAGTCGAGGTTTACGATTGGGAACGCCTTCAGAAAGAAGATATGGGCGGATTGATCAATGTCGGTAAGGGCAGTTCAAGAAAGCCTTGCATGGTAATCTTCACTGTAAATCCTAATGTGGATCCAAAGGCCCAGGTGCCCTGTATTGTTGGTAAGGGAATCACCTTCGACACTGGCGGTATTTCGCTCAAGCCGGGTGCATCAATGGACGAGATGAAGTATGACATGCACGGGGCTGCCACAGTCTTTGGTCTGATGTATGCTCTCCAGGCCTCTGGACACAAGGGCCGAGTCCATGGTATCGCTTGCTTAGCCGAGAACATGCCCAGCGCCGAAGCCTATCGTCCAGGAGATGTCATCCCAACCTATTCGGGTAAGACGATTGAGGTTCTCAACACGGATGCAGAGGGGCGAAATGTTCTCGCAGACGGACTTTGGAAGTCCGGAGAACTCAATCCAGCGTATGTTGTTGATCTTGCAACATTAACCGGGGCTGTTGTAGTCGCTCTCGGTCACGAGGCGACTGGCCTTTGGTCCAATAATGATGATTTACAGGAACGCATCCATAAGGCCGGTAACGAAGAAGACGAAATCGCTTGGAAGATGCCTCTACTACCTGCCTTTGAGAAAGAGATGACAGGGTCCAAGATTGCAGATGTTCGTAATCTTGGCAAGAGTCGATGGGGCGGTTCATGCACAGCAGCCGCCTTCCTCAAGCAGTTCGTTCCTCCTCGAGATTTCGATGAAGACAATGATCAGATTCCTTGGGCGCATCTTGACATTGCAGGCACAGCTTGGGGTGCGGACACTAATTCGATGGTTGGACACGGAGCAACAGGCATACACGTGCGTACGCTTCATCGCCTGATTACAGGATCTTGAATTGCTTCTATTCAGTCCTCATCATCGTCTACGACTTCGAAGTTTGCATCGACGACACCATCTTCACTAGGTGCTTCACTAGCGTTTTCTGTTTCCATTGCAGCCGCAGCAGCCTCGTATAGCTTCGCGGAGATGCCATGCATTGCTTCTTCCAGTTCCTTAACTTTGGATTGAATTCCAGCTTCGTCTAGATCATCGTCTGCAATGGGGCCATCATCTGTGCGAATGAGGGCCTCAAGTTCGTCTACCTTGGCGAGAATTGGAGCAGAGTCACTCTCATCGAGTTTGTCTTCAGCCTCCTCAATGGTTCGACGTGTCTGGTATACGATGCTATCTGCCTGGTTTCGAACTTCAACGCGTGCCTTGCGTCGCTTATCATCCTCGGCAAATTCCTCTGCTTCTGAGATCTTTTGCTTAATCTCATCCTCGGAGAGACTCGTTTGACTTTCGATTTTAATCGACTGTTCCTTACCGGTGCCTAGATCCTTCGCACTGACATTCACGATACCGTTTGCATCTATGTCGAAGGTGACCTCAACCTGAGGAACTCCTCTGCGTGCAGGAGGGATTCCAGTGAGATGAAACATCCCTAGTGTGATGTTATCCTTGGCGAACTCACGCTCACCTTGTAGGACATGAATTTCTACAGCTGGTTGGTTATCTGCCGCGGTGCTGAATACTTCGGATCGCTTTGTGGGGATGGTTGTGTTCCTCTCAATCATCGTCGTAGTTACACCTCCAAGGGTCTCTATCCCAAGGGTAAGAGGGGTGACATCGAGAAGCAGAACATCGGTTACACCTTCATCCCCTACGATAATTCCTGCCTGTAGTGCGGCACCCATTGCGACGGCCTCATCAGGATTGATTCCCTTGAAAGGCTCCTTACCAACTTCAGATTCGATTGCGCTCTGGACAGCTGGTATACGGGTTGACCCACCGACAAGGATGACCTTATCCACCTCTCCTTTGTTCAAGCCGGCATCTTTCATTGCCTGACGGGTTGGCGTCATGGTTCGCTTGATGAGATCTGAAACCAAGTCCTCGAATTTCGCACGTGTGATAGAGAGATCAAGGTGTTCAGGCTGTCCATCCTTCATTGTGATGAAGGGGAGGTTTACGTTGGCCTGTTGTGTCTGAGAAAGTTCGATTTTCGCTTTCTCAGCAGCTTCACGAACTCGACTTATTGCCTGCAAATCTTTGGCGAGATCTATTCCAGTCCCCTTCTTGAATTCAGATACTAGGTGGTCCACAATCGCTTCGTCAAAGTCATCTCCACCAAGGCGATTGTCTCCCGAAGTAGCCTTCACTTCAATCTGAGGTTGGTCATCTACCTGGTAGATCTCAAGGACTGAGACGTCAAAGGTTCCACCACCGAGGTCGTAGACGAGAATTGTTTGGTCATCATCCTTGTCTACACCGTAGGCGAGTGCAGCAGCCGTTGGTTCGTTGATGATTCTCAGAACATCAAGTCCAGCGATACGGCCTGCATCTTGGGTGGCCTTTCTCTGTGCATCACTGAAGTAGGCCGGACAGGTGATGACAGCTTGCTTGACTTCGCGACCAAGGTATGCTTCTGCATCGGCTTTCAACTTCTGTAGGATGAAAGCGGATATTTCCTGTGGAGTGTAATCATCAGAATCAACGTTCTTTGACCAATTAGTACCCATCTCGCGCTTTACTGAAAGGATTGTACGCTCTGAGTTAGTGACTGCTTGTCTCTTTGCGGTAACGCCAACGAGGCGCTCCCCATCTTTGCTAAATGCGACTACACTAGGAGTTGTCCTTGCTCCCTCTGCGTTCGCGATGACGACAGGATCCCCTCCTTCGAGTGTTGCTACGCAACTATTTGTCGTTCCCAGGTCGATTCCAATTACAGGTCCACTCATGTTTATTCCTCCATTCATCCAATGTGGATAGTTCCATCACCATTCTCGATTTCCAATTCGACATCGAGAATTCCATTATTGAGATCCCACACTATGATTTTCTCTGCGGCGGGATCGAGGCTAATTCGTCGAAAAGGCCTCAATTGATTTGTCTTGATAATTTGTAGCGTCCGACCGCTGTCGGTCAGAGCGAGATCGATACCAATTCCCTCTTCAAGGGAGTTTGCGAGATCGATGGTAAGGGTCATTCGGCCTTGATGGATTAGTATGTCTGCATCGGGTACGTCGATATCAATCGAGTCGTTGGATTCTGGAGTACTCGGGTCTATGGTCACGGGTGTTGAGGTCTGAACATCAACTTTGAAACCCATCGTCTCAAACAGATTACCGATTCCATCACCTTCGCTCATGAGGGTACTGAGTGCCTTGGCTAGTGCTTCCATATTGGCTTGCGCGTCCACGGTCGCTTCACCAGATTGTAGACGTTCCATATCGATGCCCATACCTTCGAACTGGCCACGGACTTGATCGATTAAACCGGTCAATTGTTCCTTGTTCATATCGAGGCCCAATTGCTTGAACATGTCTAGGAGCTGCTGGATTAGATTCTCTTCCCAGTCCTCAGTCATCTCCAAACCCCACTATACAACCTCGAGTTGTAATGTCCAATTCGGCCGACTCTATATGAACCATTCGTGAAAGTCCCCGAATCTCCCGCATTGGGTTCAAGTGTAAATCCCCGGTCGGTGTGATGTTCCTATGGCGCGGAGAGAGCATGAACGCATCCTTCAGGATACGGAGAGAGAACAGGGGCACACTGCTCTTCGCAACAATGTCCGTGCTGCGTTGGCGTTAGCGGATGCAGTCAGATCAACCATTGGACCTCTTGGTTTGGATAAGATGCTCTTATCCGATGATGGTGATGTTCAGGTGACCAATGACGGAGTCACTGTTCTAGAAGCGGCTAAAGTAGAGCATCCTACGGCTCGAATGTTGATATCAACATCTAGTGTTCAGGATGATGAAGCTCGAGATGGGACAAGTAGTGCAATTGTGCTCACTGCAGAACTCTTACTCAATGCATTAGATTGGATTGATCGAGGAATCCACCCATCAGTCATGGTTGCAGGCTATCGGATTGCAATGGATCACAGCTTAATCGCTATAGAGGATATCTCGAAGCCTATGGAGGAGACGGATCATATTCGAATTGTTTCGACTAGCCTTGCGGGCAAAGTGAGTGAGGATGTTCGCAGAATTCTTTCAAATCTCGCAGTTGAGACGGCCTCTATTGCAGCGAATCGGGGCTCATCTAAGCATGTTGATCCCGATTTAATCAAGCGAATAATCATCCGAGGCGGACGGATTGCAGATTCTGAGCGTGTTGATGGCATCGTTCTTCGTAAGACCCGTCTTGATTCACAGACTCCTAATCGATTAGACGGTGGCAAAGTACTCTTGCTTGATGGTGGACTGGATCCGAAGGAACTCAGTGTCAATGCCTCAATCAGAATCACGGAGCCAGGAATGATGGCCCGCTTCCTCCAGCGGCAGAAGCTTGAGATGAAAGAGCGAGTGGATGCCATTGCGGAAGCGGGTATTGATTTGCTTATTGTAAGGGATGGAATCCACGAGGATGCGATTCCAATGCTTCGTAATGCAGGCATTGTCACTTATCGCAGAGTGGAACGCACCGATCTCGAACTTATTGCAAGAGCATGTGGTGCCCGGATTGTTCGGGATGTTCAAGGCATTCGTTCTGAGAGTATTGGCGAGTTTAATTCAGTGAATGAAGAGCGATGGGAGAGCATAGATCACGTTCGTATTCATGGGTCAGTGGGTTCTGGTCAGACCGTTGTCTTACGAGGTTCAACAGATGCAGTAATTGACGAAGTGTCCCGTGCGTTTGATGATGCCATTGGAGTTGCTTGTGGTTTGCAAGACGAACCCAAGATGCTTCCCGGAGGAGGGGCGATTCAAATCGCTCTTGCCCGCCGTCTTCGTGCTCATGCGACAACGATTCCAGGACGTGAGCAACTTGCTGTGGAAGCTTACGCAGCAGCTCTTGAATCAATACCTCGGGCACTTGCAGAGAATTCAGGTCTCGATGGTCTTGATCAGATAATCGGACTCACTGCTGCGCAGACCTCTTCGTCCAATGATTGGCTTGGTATCGATGTAACTGATCGTTCCATCCATCCAATGAACGAACGCGGGGTTCTCGAACCTGTTCGAATAGCCCGTCAAGCTATCACAGGAGCGACTGAATCAGCGATTTCTGTTCTTCGAATAGGAGATATCCTTTGGGCAAAGCAGGATGCTCAGATGCCGGACTGGCAATCTGAACTTGGTCAGGATGAAGATTGACTCCATTTCTTTTATTGCAAATTCTCGACCATTTCATCAACAATCTTGTCTAAGTCGAATTTAGGCATCCATCCCCATTCATTTCGGGCCACATCATCTTCGATTGAGTCCGGCCATGAATCTGCGTAATTTTGCCTCACATCTGGCTTGAATGAGCAAGTAAAATCAGGTATGTGTCGGCGTATGCTATCGACTAACTCACCAGCAGTGAATGAGCACCCTGCGATGTTGTATCCACCACGAGCGGTACCTAGCGAATCGAAGGGTGCCTCCATAAGTTCCAATGTTGCACGGATTGCGTCATCCATGTACATCATCGGAAGCCGAGTATTCTCGCGGACGAAGCAGTCGTAATGTCCGTCTGAGAGTGCAGCATGGAATATTTCAACGGCATAGTCGGTGGTCCCTCCCCCTGCTGGTGCCTTCCACGAGATGAGGCCTGGATACCGAAGTCCACGCATGTCAATACCAGATGTCATTGCTAGATGTTCGCCAACGACCTTCGTTTTTCCATACACTGTTGCCGGACTTAGTCCAGTTACCTGTGGGGCGTGTTTTGGACAGTCAGGTCCAAACACTGCAATGGAGGATGGTGAGAATAGTCGACAACCGTATTTTTTAGCTGCTGAGATTACGTTTACGAGCCCATCTACATTGATACGCCAACAAAGATCCGGGTTCTTTTCTCCAGTTGCAGATAATAGAGCAGCGAGGTGGTAGATGTCAGTGATTCCCTTGCTTTGGACTAAATCCTCTATTCTCTTAGCATCCATCACATCGAGTTGTATGCAGCTTTCAGATTCACGGACATCTGTGGATACGACTGATTCCTCTCCGTATTTATCTCGCAGTGATTCAACTAATTCTGTCCCAATCTGGCCGAGGGCTCCGGTCACTAGAATCCGGGTTGGAACCGTGCCCATGTGTGTAGACGGCGAGTCCGCTACTTGATGATTGACGATGGAGTATGAAACGGAATCCGCTCACTTTCCAGACAACCTTGATAGGCCAACGTGGACGGCTCCAAATCCCGTTGATTGCATGAAGTATGTCGTGGTCTCGGGTGGTGTACTCAGTGGAATTGGCAAAGGTGTGACTGCCAGTAGCATTGGAGTGCTGATGAAGTCCCTCGGTTTGCGAGTGACTGCTATCAAGATTGACCCCTATCTGAACTCCGATGCAGGCACAATGAGTCCCTTTGAGCACGGCGAAGTGTTTGTTCTCGATGATGGTGGAGAGGCCGATCTCGATTTGGGAAATTACGAGCGCTTCCTCGATGTGACACTTTCTCGTGACAACAACCTCACTACTGGGAAGATATACTCAGAGGTCATTGGGAAGGAGAGAAAGGGCGATTATCTCGGTAAGACTGTGCAGGTTGTCCCACATATCACCGATGAGATTCAAGATTGGATTGAGAGAGTCGCTCACACGCCTGCGGATGGAACCGATGAGATTCCAGAGATTTGTGTGATTGAGCTTGGTGGAACTGTAGGTGACATCGAGTCTGCTCCATTTGTCGAAGCATTGCGTCAATTCCAGTTCCGTGTCGGCAAGAACAACATATGTTTCCTCCACGTGAGCCTTGTTCCTGTAATCGGGGTTGTCGGTGAGCAGAAGACAAAGCCAACTCAACATTCAGTGAAGGGGTTGATGGCCTCTGGAATTCAGCCTGACTTCCTCGTCTGCCGATCCTCCGAGCCTCTTCTCCCCGAAGTGAAGCGAAAACTTTCCTTGTTCTGCCATGTGTCCGAACAGGCTGTATTCAGTGCTCATGATGTGTCGAATATCTACCGTGTTCCATTGATGCTTGAGGAGCAGGGTGCCATTGTACAGATGGCGGCCCATTTCGGTCTTGATATCCCCGTTGAACGACCTTTGTTGAGGGATTGGGGAGAAATGGCTCAGAGGGTGGATGACGTTAGTGGAGAGGTTCGAATCGCGATGGTTGGCAAGTATACCGGCCTCTCAGATTCCTATCTGAGTGTAATCAAGGCACTCCAACATTCTGCCTTACATGAGGGTGTCAACCTCTCGATTGACTGGGTAGAGGCTAGTAATCTAGAGAATTCAAACGAAGGCACGGATGAGCACGAATCAGCATGGTCGTTGGTGAAAGGTGCTGACGGTATTCTTGTTCCTGGAGGGTTTGGAGATCGAGGTATTGAGGGTAAGATTCTCGCTGCAAAGCATGCTCGAGAGAATACCGTTCCATATCTTGGTGTCTGCTTAGGTCTGCAGATTGCAACGATTGAATTCGCTCGTAATCGCCTTGGTCTAAAGGGTGCAAACAGTACTGAGTTTGATGCAGATACTCCACATCCTACGGTCATATTCATGCCCGAGGGAAGTCGTACCCATATGGGTGGAACGATGCGCCTCGGTAGCCGTCAAACGAATCTACAAACACAGGATTGTGCGGCTTATCGCCTCTATGAGGGGGAAATGGAGATTCATGAGCGTCATCGTCATCGATACGAAGTTAATCCAGATTTGGTTGCCGATCTTGAGGAGAAGGGCTTGAGATTCGTCGGTCGAGATACTGAAGGTGAGCGAATGGAAATCATTGAACTTGAAGGCCACCCATTCTTCTTCGGCACTCAATACCATCCGGAATTCAAGTCACGTCCAGGACGTCCCAGCCCCCCGTTCCTTGGTTTGGTCAAGGCAGCGCTCGGCCGTCCCGTTTGAGATTAAATCTCGAAAAGACAGTACTACGGGAATCAATTGTACTGGCCGCATGTAGAACAATAGTCTCGCCCGTAGGCTGGTATGTGGACCACTCCTGGTGCATTGCATTGGGTACAGTTCTTTCCAGTCGGGATCATTTGTCCTTGCTGTCCTTCGGCCTGTGTTGTACTAGTGGATACTGCCGCAGTCCCAAGAGGCGCATCTTCATCCTTAGAGAGGAACATCATAGCACCAATGATTCCGGCGATGACTATGACAACCAACCCTACAGCTCCACCGATGACCATAGCGTTCATCCCTTCGGATTCTCCACCATCCGATGGTGTCTCATCACCACTATCTGCGGTTTCAAGAGCATCACATGTACCATCTCCATCAGCATCAGGAGGCATCGAGGTAGCATCGAGAGGGTCGCTTCCACAATCGGTCTCTTTCACATCTGTGTGACCGTCGCCATCATCATCTGGGTCCATGTTGTCTCCAAAGGCATCCCCATCGGTGTCGACTGTCTCTGACGCATCTAATGGGAAAGCATCCTCATCATTTACTACTCCATCACCATCCATGTCATCATCTACACTGTCCGCAACCCCATCTCCATCGATGTCGGGGCAACCTGCAGGAGTCCCAGTTGAGGTTCCAGCTTCGAAGGGACATCCATCAGGGGAGTTACCACTCTCGTTGTCTCCATAACCGTCATTGTCTGAGTCGTAGATTTGTGTAGGGTCTTGTGGGAACTTATCGAAGTCGTCGTAGGCACCGTCACCGTCGCTGTCTTTCTCAGACAGGGCGCATCCATCCGAATCCACACTATCTTTCGCCCAGTATGGGGTATCAGGACAAAGGTCATTCACATCGCTGATGCCATCACTATCCGAATCTTGGTTAGCAGCATCGCATCCTTTGTTGTCAACCGCTGTAGCCGCAGGTGTTCCTGGACATTCATCTAAAGCATCGTTTACCCCGTCGTTATCAGTGTCTCGTTGACTTGCTCCACATCCATCTGTATTGACGTCACTTGCCTCAATTGAGTTGGTGAATGGACATAGGTCATTTACATCTAGGACACCATCGTTGTCCGTATCTCGTTGACTCTCTCCGCATCCATCGTTGTCTACTGATTCACCAAACGGCGTGTTAGGGCAGAGATCATCATCATCGCTCACGAGATCGTGATCTTGTTCTGTGGGATTCCGTTCCAGATAGACGATGGTTCCATTTGCCTCCTGATCGAAGGTATACACAGTTTCCCAACCCTCGTCATTCGTCGTTATTTCGGAGTAACGGCCGGAAGCGCGGTCATAAGTGACCGTTACAGGTTCCCATCCATTAGGGCCTTCTGCAGATACTGTGATTCCGAGGTCATCTGTCGCATACCAGGATACATGTGGACGCCCTGCCGAATCAACGTCTATTGAGGGGTAAACACCTTGCCCGGGATCCGCATAACCGATTGCTTGAACAGTGCCCATCTGAGTTCCATCATGGTGTACCATTAGGACACTACATTCGTTGAATGAGTCACAGTCTGCATCTCCGTTTGCGGAATCATATCCTTTCTGGAACACATACCATAGAGTCCCATCTGGGCCAGTAGCTAGATCTGGGCGATAGAAGTTAGTTGGTTGATCGGCGATGAATTCCGCACTCCAACCTGAATTGTCCTTGCTAGACATGACAATGTCCGTATTTGCAGTGTCTCGATGGAAGACGACAGGTTCCTCTCCAAGGAAGCCAACACGAGGGAATGTCGCGTTAACTGCGACTACCTCTGCAGGCATCCAAGTCCCATCATAATTCATTGAAATCCATACTGTAGCGTCACCATCCAGATCAACCCATGATGCTGCCAATGTTCCGTTCGCAGATACTGCGATTGAAGTATACCATCCAGTAGAGTTTCCGGAATGTAGAGTAGTAGTATCCCATTGTCCTGAATTTAATCTCTCAGCAATCCTCATTTCGGATCCGTTCACAGAACCGAATAAGGTTCGATCAGAAATATGCATGTAAGATACTACAGGAATATGGCCAAGCGAAGCCGTTGAGGAAGGGATTGAAACAACATCCGCATATCTTCCTGATTCAGCTTCAGAATCGATTACAACACGTTCTGATGCAGAAGTGCCCATTGTAAATATGACTAGATTACAATCATCGGAATCGTTCATGTTTGTACCAGGGTCATGATCGCAGGACGTAGTGCCTTTTTCATATCCTTCAAAGAGAACCATATACAAGGTACCGTCGCTTGTACGTGTAGATTCAAGATATGCGAAGTCATCTGTGTCTGTGCTTAACTCTCCAGGTGTCCAATCGCAACCAATGCTATCCGTGCGAGCAGAACTCAATGATCCTGGACAACGATCGATGGAGTCAACAATTCCATCACCGTCCTCATCGACACCTGGGATGGATACTATCAAGTCAAGATCAGTCGCATCGTGGTAACTTAGAATCTCTTCATCGTTTGAGTTGAGTGCTAAATCGAGGTGTTGGCCAAC
>CEOP01035233.1_pt1 | contig 11091 bp, 11 predicted proteins | sample 361301 | NCBI WGS metagenome assembly CEOP01 (sample SAMEA2619548, study PRJEB7988) | marine metagenome | biome: marine biome (ENVO:00000447); feature: deep chlorophyll maximum layer (ENVO:xxxxxxxx); material: "saline water (ENVO:00002010), including plankton (ENVO:xxxxxxxx)" | depth 55 m
ATATTTACAAGTCATATTTTCATGAAGCATTTAAAAATATTTATTGACTTAACAAGACTTAATAAACCTGTTGGATTTATGTTGCTATTTTGGCCATGCAGCTGGGGATTAGCCTATGCATATAGTTTTAGTCAAAACAAAGAACAATTTATATACTATCTAATATTATTTTTTTTGGGATCAATATTAATGAGAAGTGTTGGTTGTATTTTTAATGATATAGTTGATAGAAATATTGATAAGCTAGTTAAAAGAACAAAAAATAGACCTATTCCTTCTGGAAAAATTACTATTAAAAAATCTTTTTTTTATATTTTCTTTCTATCACTCATTTCGTTGTTAATTTTAATTCAATTTAATTATCTTACTATAATATTGGGATTGTCCTCTATGCTCCTTGCATTTTCTTACCCTTTTATGAAACGAGTAACCTACTGGCCTCAATTATTCTTAGGTTTGACTTTTAACTGGGGAATTATTATGGCTTGGTCTTCAATAATGAACACTATATCTATTGAAATAATCATACTCTATTTAGCAGCCATATTTTGGACATTAGGATATGACACGATTTATGGTACACAGGATATAGTTGATGATGAAATTATTGGTAATAAGTCAACAGCTATTAAATTTAAATCTAGTATAAAACAATTTGTAAGTTTATGTTATTTAATAAGTTCAACTCTAATAATTTTCTTATTTTATACTAAAATGAATTCAAGCCCTTTCATTATTTTACTTTTTTTATTTATTTTAACTTTAATATATCAAATTTTTATTTTTAATAAGAAAGATCCTAAGAAATGTTTATTTGCTTTCAGGATTAATAATTTATCTGGGATGATTTTATTTTTAAGCATTATAAGCTTATCTGTTAATTTTTAATTATTATGAAAAAAGAAGAACTAATTTTAATTCTAAAGAGACTTTATAAAGATTACGTTAAAAAAAGAATAAAAAGAATATTATTAGCTTTAATATTATCTGTTGTGGTTGCTGGAACAACTGCAGCTACGGCATGGCTTCTAGATCCAGCCGTAAAAAAAATATTCATTGATAAAGATAGAACAATGACATGGTTAATACCTATATTAATCGTATTTACTTTTGCGGCAAAAGGCCTTTCTCTATATTTTGCTCGAGTAAATATAATAAATGTTGGCCAAAATATTAGTGGGGAACTTCAAGAACAAATAGCTAAAAATCTATTAATTTCAGATATTCAAACATTAGATAACAGACATTCAGGAAAATATATTTCAAATGTGATGTTTGATTGTGGCCAAGTTCAACAATTAGTTAGTACTGGAGTTCTTAATATAATGAAAGATACTTTTTCTTTAATTGCTCTTATGTCAGTAATGTTTTATCAAAATTGGAGACTTTCACTATTTGCTTTAATAATGATGCCATTATCTGCTCTTATTGCAAAAACTCTTGGAAAAAGAATTGGAAAAGCCACCACAGATGCAAGTGTAATTTCAGGTAGATTGAATACTTTTTTTCTTGAAGTTTTAAAAGGATCAAAGATGATTAGAATTTATCAGAAGGAAGATGATGAAAGAAAAAATGCAAAAAATATAGTTCACGAGTTGGTTTTAAAAAATATAAAAATTGCTGAAGTAATGATAAGAGCAACACCAATAATGGAGGTGCTTACTGGACTATTATTAGCAGGATTTATTTTCTATTCCGGTGTTTTAATTTCTTCGGGTGAACTAGGAATAAACAATTTTTTTTCTTTTTTAGCTGCAATGATGCTTGCCTGGCAACCTATAAGGTCATTAGCAACAATTAATATGGTTGCCTATCAAGGAACTGCTGCAGCTAAAAGAATTTTTGAAGTAATTGATAAACCAATAACAGTGCGAAATAATGAAAATTTTCCTGATTTAATAATTAAAAAATCAGATATTAAATTTAAAAATGTAGGTTTTAAATATTCAGTATCAAACGATAGTGCAGTACAAGATGTAAATTTAGATATAACAGGTGGAGGTATGACTGCTCTCGTAGGTCATAGCGGGGCAGGAAAAAGCACAATAATAAATTTATTACCTAGATTTTATGATCCACAAATTGGTAATATCTTTATAGATAACCAAAATATCCAAAAAATAAAATTAGCCTCACTAAGAGAAAATTTATCTTTAGTAAGTCAAGACGTAATTTTATTTGATGATACTGTTAAAGCAAATATTGCGTACGCTAAATCTAATGCTAGTGAAGAAGAAATAATTAAAGCTTGTGAGTTTGCTGCTGCAGATAAATTTATAGAAAAATTGCCACAAAAATATGATACTAATATAGGTGAAAATGGCATTAAATTGTCCGGTGGCCAAAAACAAAGAATATCAATTGCTCGGGCGATATTAAAGAAATCTCCTATTATTCTTTTAGATGAAGCCACTTCGTCTTTAGATGCAGAGTCTGAAGAAATAGTCCAAAATGCTATTATGAATTTAACTAAAAATAAAACAACTTTAGTTATAGCTCATAGGCTGTCGACTATTCACAATGCGGATCGGATTTATGTTTTTAAAAATGGAACAGTAATTGACTTTGGTAAGCATGAAGAGTTAATAAATAAATGTAATGAATACAAATCTCTTTACCAGAAACAATTAAAGTAGAACTTAATGTTTTTTTTATATCGTATCTTAACAACAACTTTTTTTCCAATTTTCGTATTGATTATTTATATAAGAAAGCTCTTAGGTAAAGAAGACGTAAGTAGGTATAAAGAAAAAATTTCAATAAAATTAAATCAATTACCAGATGATCAAACAATATGGTTTCATGGAGCTAGCATTGGAGAGGTAATGAGTATTATTCCATTAATAGAATACTTAATAAAAAAAGATAATTCACTTAAAATTTTAATTACATCAGTTACTTTGAGTTCCGGCAAAATAATTGAAAAAAAATTTTTAAATAATAAAAATATTTATCATCAATACTTGCCATTAGATGTAAATCATTTAATTAAAAAATTTTTAGAAAATTGGAAGCCTAAATTTGTAGGATTTGTTGACTCAGAGATTTGGCCAAATTTTATATATGAGATAAAAAAAAGAAAAATACCTTTAGTTTTAGTTAATGGAAGAATAACAAACAAAACTTTAAAAAGGTGGCTGTTATTGAAAAAGTTTGCTGAAAAAATTTTTTCTTCATTTGATATTTGTTTAGCTTGTAGTAAAGAATCTTTTAATAATTTAAAGCAGCTAAAGGCTAATAATATTAAATATTTTGGAAATTTGAAATATTTTTCTAATGAAAAAAAAGAAATTATTCTTAGTAATTCAATAATTCAAGATTTGGATAAAAGAAGTGTTTGGTGCGCTGTTAGCACTCATCCAGGTGAAGAACAATTTTTAATTGGTGTTCACAATGAAATTAAAAAAAATTACCCAAATATTTTGACGATTATTATTCCCCGACACATAAATAGAGTAAAAAGTATTTTTTTAGAATTTCAAAAAAAAGAACTTAAAATTCAAATTCTTCATAAAGAAGAAAAAATTAAAAAAGATACAGACATTTTATTGATAAGTTCAATTGGAGAACTTTCAAAATATTATAATTATTCCAAATCTGTGTTTATTGGAAAATCTTTATTAAAAAGATTACAATTAGTTGCAGGTCAAAATCCAATAGAAGCAGCTAAGCAAGGATGTAAAATTTACCATGGTCCTTATGTTTATAATTTTTTAGAGGTATATAAATATTTAAATAATAACTGTATATCAGAGGAGATTAAAACAGAAATGGAATTGTCCACAAAAATTATTAACGATCTAAAAACTCCAAAAAAATTAGATTTAAAGAAAATTGAAAAAATCAACCTATATGGAAATGAAATCTTTCAAAATTTTTCCAAAGAACTAAACAAATTATTATTTTAATGAAATTATTTAAACCTAAATTTTGGGCTAAAGATCACCTTACCACTTTTTCTTTATTACTTTTGCCTCTGTCATTTATTGTTAAATTATTGTTTTTATTAAAAATTACAATAACAACTAAAACTAAATTTGATTTACCAATAATATGTGTAGGAAATATATATATAGGAGGTACCGGAAAAACTCCCCTATCAATAAAAATATTTGAAATAATTTCACGATTAAAAAGAAAGCCAGTAATTATAAGAAAATTTTACAAAGACCATCTAGATGAGATAAATCTTATTGAGAATAAAACCAAAAATATAATTACAAATAGATCAAGAAAAAAAGCTATTTTATATGGAATAAATAAAAATTTTGATACCATTATTTTAGATGATGGCTTTCAAGATTATTCTATCAAAAAAAATTTAAATATACTCTGTTTCAATGAGAAACAACTAATAGGAAATGGTTATACAATACCATCCGGGCCATTGAGACAATCTTTAAGTTCAATAGAAAAATGCCAAATCATTTTATTTAATGGCAAAAAAAATAAAAATTTCGAAAGTAAAATAAAAAAAATTAACAAAAATATTGCTTTTTTTTATTTTAAATATGAACCAATAAATATTACTAAATTTAAAAATAAAAATTTTTTAGCTTTTGCTGGTATTGGAAATCCTGATAACTTTTTTAGTTTATTATATAAACATAAGATTAAAGTAAAAAAGAAAATATCTTTTCCTGATCATTACCAGTTTTCTAAAAAAGATCTTGATAATTTAGTTTCTGAAGCTAAAAAGAATAATTTAAAATTAATTACAACTGAAAAAGATTTTTTTAGATTTAAGAAGTTAAAATTTAAAAACATAAATTATCTAGCTATAAAATTAAAATTGTATGACGAAAAAAATTTTACAAATCATTTAAAAAAATACTTACCATGAAAATTATAAAATATTTTTTTGAAGCCTTAATTATATATATCTCGTTTTTTATCATTTTTTTAATTGGTCTAAAAGTAAGTCGAACTGTTTTTTCTTATCTATTTAATAAAATAGGTCCATTGATTAAACCAAAAGATATAGTCAATAATAATCTCAAACAAGTTTTTGGAGAGCAGGAAGACGATAAAGTAAAAAGTTTAATTACCAATATGTGGTCAAATTACGGTAAGGTTTTTGTAGAATATCTTTATCTTAGTCGCTTTAGATCTAACAATAGTCATATAAATCTAAAAGGAAAAAATATTTTAGATGAAATTAAAAAAAACGGAAAACCAGTTATTTTCATTTCTGGTCATTTTGCAAACTTTGAACTAATGTCTATGGAACTTACAAAATTTGGTATTGATCTAGCTACTTTATATAGACCCTTAAATAATTTTTTTTTAAATCCTTTTATGGAATATTTAAGAAAAAGATATATTTGTCCCAATCAAATTAGAAAAGGAATTATAGGGACTAGAAAAATTTTATCATTTTTAAAAGAAGGAACTAGTATAGCCTTAATGATTGATCAAAGATTGAGTGAGGGGAAAAAAATTCCCTTTTTTAATAAGAATGCTTCTACAACTACACTGCCAGCGCAGTTAGCTTTAAAATATGATTGCAACATTGTTCCAGTATCTATTAAAAGAGATTCAAATGATGTGTTTGAAATGGAAATTCTGAGTCCAATAAACGTAACAAAAGAGAATGATGTAGAAAAAAATAAATTAGAAATTTCTTTACAATTAAATAAGCTTTTAGAAAAAATGGTTTTAAATAATCCTGATCAATGGATTTGGACACATAATAGATGGAAATAATTAATTATTTTTTTTTTCTTCAAATCTAATTTTTGCTTCAATGGGTGAGTAATAGGCTTCTTGTAGTTCCACATTCCAATAATTTAGATTTTCTAAAGGAATTTTTTTTTTGGATACTGCGCATACAACATGATCTCCATCTTCGATTATATCAAAAGAATTAGCTTTGAATTTTATTTTAGCTTTCGTTTTGTTCATTTTTAAAATATTATATATAACATAATTTTTCATATGAATATTGCTTTGATAGGTAGTGGGGGCAGAGAACATGCTCTTTGCTTTAAAATTTTAAAGTCACCAAAGGTTAGTAAGGTTTTTTGCATTCCAGGAAATGCAGGGACTTCAAAAATAGCAACTAATTTACAGATAGATTATTTAAACTTTGGTTTGCTTTTGAGAACTATTAAATTAAAAAAAATTGATTTAGTTATAATCGGTCCAGAACAGCCTCTAGTTGATGGTATTGTTGATTTTTTAGAAAAGCACAAAATCAAAGTTTTCGGGCCTAACAAATATGCAGCTCAACTCGAGGGTTCAAAAGCTTTCATGAAATCCATTTGTAAGAAAAATAATATACCAACAGCTAATTTTCAAATTTGTAAAAAAAAAATAGACGTTTTAAAATTTTTATCAAAAAGTAAATTACCTGTTGTTGTTAAAGCAGATGGTTTAGCTGCTGGTAAAGGGGTAACGATATGTTATTCACAAAAAGAAGTTTTAAAAATTAGTAATGAGATATTTCTTGGTAAATTTAAAAGTTCAAAAAAATTAATTATTGAAGAGTTTTTATCTGGAGAAGAAGCAAGTTATTTCTCAGTAGTGGATAACAAAACTTTTTCTTTTATTGGATCAGCCCAAGATCATAAACGCGTAGGAGAAAATGAAACTGGTCCAAATACAGGAGGGATGGGCGCATATTCTCCTGCCTTAATAATTAACAACAAATTAGAAGAAAAAATTAAAAATAAAATAATAAAACCAACTTTGTTAGCCTTAAAAAGAAAAGGTAAACCTTTTAAAGGATTTTTATATACTGGTTTAATGATTAAAAATAATGAACCTTACTTGATTGAATATAATATTAGAATGGGAGATCCAGAGTGCCAAGTAATCATCCCAAGGCTTGAGACAGATATAATAGACATAATTTTATCTTGTGTAGAAAATAAATTAAAAAAATTGAAAATCAAATGGAAAAAAAATAAATGTATGACAATAGTTCTTTGTTCGAAAGGTTACCCGAATAAATATAAAAAAAATAAAGTTATTAAAAATCTAAAAAAATTGATGCTAAATAAAAACTCAATTATATTTCATGCTGGTACAAGTTTAAAAAATAAAAAAATTATAGCTACTGGTGGAAGAGTACTCAATATTACATCTATGGGTAATAGTTTTATTAAAATTAGAAAAAATATTTTTAAGATTATAAAAAAAATAAATTGGAAACATGGATTTTATCGAAAAGACATTGGTTGGCGAGTAATTTAAAAAAATATGAGAATTATAGGTGGTAAACTTAAAGGCAAAAAACTTCTTTTTTTAAAGTCTTCTGCTACTAGACCTCTCAGGGATATGGTAAAAGAAGGTATCTTTAATGTTATCGATCATTCAAAATTACTAGGTATAAAAATAGAAAAATCAAATGTTTTAGATTTATATTCTGGAATTGGCTCCTTTGGTATTGAATGTATCTCGAGAGAAGCTAAGAGTGTAACTTTTGTTGAGAATAACAGAAATACATTAACTACTTTAAAAAAAAACTTAGAACATTTTTCTTTCAATAAAAATATTTTTTTGATACCTGAAAAAATAAAAATTGAAAAGTTCGACGAAAATAAAAAATTTGACATAATATTTTTAGATCCTCCTTATGCGGACAATGATTATTTGAAGAACTTAGCATTGATAAAAAAGATGAAAATTTTTAATGAAAAGCATGTTGTAATAATACATAGAGAATCGAATAATTTTAATGAATTGGATGGTATGATGAAAATTATTTTAATTAAAAAATACGGGAGATCAAAAATAATTTTTGGTATTTTTTAGAATGACGGAGATAAAGGGATTCGAACCCTTGATACGATTGTTCGTATACACGCTTTCCAAGCGTGTGCTTCAGTTATGATTTCTAATTATTTTAATAGTTTTCTGTAAGCAAAAATTACAGCAAACACAATAATTAGAGCTGCAGTTCCTTGTTCACCAAGAGCATTAAGTAAGTTAATTAAATTTTTTGTAACTTGTGTTCCAAAAAAAGCAACATCTGGACCAAAAACTAATTCTGCAATAACTGAAACTGCTAAGAGTAAAACTCCAACTTCTAAAAATTTATTTAAATACTTAGTAACTATTTCAAGCCAATTTGACATAATTATTAAATTTCCTTTCATATGAACTACCCTAAACTATAAATTTAGGGTAGTTATTTTATAAGCTAAGTCGAGGGAAGTAGCCTCTAATTTTTACTTATTTAAAAAGGTTTAAGATAACTATAGCTGCTATTAAACCAACTATTCCAGCATCTCCTAAACTTTGTACTAAACCAATTATATTGCTTGCAATTTCACCCACAAATGGAACATTTCCACCTAGTAAGCTTACTGCTATACCTAATGCAAGTAGTGAAATCACTACTTTCGTTAGACTGTCAAACATTGAAGTTAATCCTGCGATCGCTTTCATGTTTACCCCCTTTTTTTTTTAACTATTATCAAAACGAATCAAATTTGTTTTGAGTAGCCTATTTTATCATTAACTTAGTCACCTAACACTTAAAAAGTATCTTCTAGACTCATAATGACCAATATTTTTTGATTAATGGTCTCCTATGGTGTGCATATTGAGTCTTTTGAGAATGGCGGAGAGAAAGGGATTCGAACCCTTGATACGATTGCTCGTATACACGCTTTCCAAGCGTGCGCCTTCAACCACTCGGCCACCTCTCCAAAACATACTCTTTTTTTTTATATTATTTAGGTTATAAAATCGAATGAATAATTTAGTTGTTCTTAACAACGAAAAAGTTTCAAAAGAAAACAATGAATTTTACTCCAGAAATTATAATTTAAAAATTCTTCCAGAAGGATTAAACAAACATTTCAAAGTTGAATTTATAGCTAGAAAATCTAACTCTAAAGAACATCATAAATTAAACTTACAAAATGTAAAAATTGCCTCAAATATTATTCAATTTATTTATTTTGTAATTTCAACTTTTAAAAATAAGAATGCAAAATATTATATAATTACAATTTCTCCATATACTTTTATAGCGTTTTTATTTCTTTTTCTTTTTAAAAAAAAAGTATTTGTATATCTTATTAGCAGTGGACACGAAGAATGGAAATTCATATTAGGCTCTTGGTCAGTTTGGATTTACCATATTATGTATTCAATAGTCACTTCTAATTCAACAGTTATTGCGCTGCATGATAGACTTTGTAAAAAAAAAGATGTTCATGTAATTGCCTCATCAACCCTAGATGAAAAATGGTTGCAAAATTTTAAAAAGGTAAAACTTGATAAAGTTAGATTTTTAAATGTCTCAAGAGTAAATCCTGAAAAAGGAACTTATGAATTTTTAGAAATGTTTAAGAAAATAAAGATTGACGCGGAAATCTCAATAATTGGTAAAACTAAAAGTTCAACACTTCAAAAAAAATTTCAATCAATCATTGGAAATAACAAAAATATTAAATTTCCAGGATATATTTCGGATAGACAATTACTAATCGATGCATATGACAAGCATAATATTTTGATTTTACCGTCATACACAGAGGGACAACCTTATGTGGTTGATGAGTCTCTTGCTCGTAGACGTCCCGTTCTGATATTTGAAGATATAAAAGATATAATTAAAGAGAGAAAAGGAATTTTTGTATCTAAAAGAAATATTGATTCATTTATTGAGATAACAAAATTTATAATGCAAAATTATTACGAAATTCAAAAAGAAATTGAAAAAAATACATTTCCGCTTGAAAAGAACATGTTCAAACAAATTGCAAATGTTATTAATAGATAATTAGTTTTTTAATAATCTTTTTACGCCTTCTTGAATTGTAATTGTGGGCTTCCAATTAATATCTTTTTTAATTTTTGAGATATTTGCTAATGATCTTTTAGGTTCTCTTGGTCTCTTTGGAATGAAAGTTTTTTTTCCTCCAAATAAATTTGCAATTTTATTAATTGATGTTTCTTTGCCTGAGCCTAAATTATATATTTTATTTACCAAGCTGCTTTTTGCAACTTTTATAAATGCATTAGTCAAATCATCAACATGGATAAAATCTCTAGTTTGTTTTCCATCACCTACTATTGTTAAGGGTTTGTTAGTTCTTCTTTGTTTCAAAAAATTTCCAAAAACAGCACTATATTGTCCAGACATATTTAGCCTAGGTCCGTAAACATTGAAAAATCTAAAAGAAATGTTTGGCATATTAAAATTAGTTGCGTACTTCAGAACTAGCTGTTCTCCTAAAAACTTTGTTAATCCATATGGGTGTTTGATATCAATTTTTTCTTTTTCTGAGGTTGGAAAATTTTTTGGTGACCCATAGCAGCTAGATGAAGCTGCATAAATTAATTTTTTTACTCCTACTCTTTTTGCTGCTTCAACAACTTTAAGTGTACCAAGAACATTAGTATTAAAATATTTTTTTGGATTTTTTATACTCGGTATAATTTCAGCAAGTCCTGCTAAATGAAAGACGTAATTTGCTCTTTTAAAATATTTATCAAGACTTTTACTCTTAGATATATCTGCCCTTATTATTTTTACATCCTTTTTTTTATGATGAACTAAGTTAGCTTTTTTTCCGGAAACAAAATTATCTAGTACGATAACTTTATGACCAATTTTAACTAAATGATCGACCAAGTTACTTCCTATAAAACCAGCGCCACCAGTCACAACTGATCTTGAGCCTTTCATTTTAGATCCATCCTGTATCTCCAGATAAATGATAAATACTACCTAAATCGTAGTTTTTCCACGCTCCGTCATGATCGATTATAATTTTACATTTTTTTAAATACTTTTTTAGAACTTTTTTAGGAATTTTAAATTGTTTGTGATCTACAGTTACTATCAGACAGTCAAATTTTCTCAATTCATTTGGAAATTTAAAGGTACCAACATCTACAGCATCTTTAATTTCTTTTTTTGTAAAGTATGGATCAAATAATCTTACTTTCAATCTTCTTTTTGTTAGAGATTTAACTAAGGGAATAACCTTCGATAAAACACTTACTTTCAAATCACCTTTGTAAGACAATCCTAAAATACCAACTTTTTTAAACCCTTTATTTGCAATCGAATTTGCTACTACTCGACTCATTCCATCATCTGTCTTGATCGTTTCTCTTAATAAAGAG
>CEOP01033596.1_pt1 | contig 11087 bp, 2 predicted proteins | sample 361301 | NCBI WGS metagenome assembly CEOP01 (sample SAMEA2619548, study PRJEB7988) | marine metagenome | biome: marine biome (ENVO:00000447); feature: deep chlorophyll maximum layer (ENVO:xxxxxxxx); material: "saline water (ENVO:00002010), including plankton (ENVO:xxxxxxxx)" | depth 55 m
GTCGTAATGGTCCATGAATCTGAAGTAATCATGGCGACTGTGGCACGACCCGATGCATCAACCTTGATGCTTGGAGGGACATCTATCTCATTGTCAAAGGCATCAAATGCTCGGATATTGACAGACAGTGTAGAGAGTTGCTCCACGGTTGTCTCGGTTAAATTAACCTCAAGACGAGCAACCAAACTTTGGGCCGAGACATTCAGTTCAAGGACCGATTCAACATTGGTATTTACTCTGTAAACAAGAGTGTGGATGCCTGCTACTTCTGCACCGTATGTGTAACTTCCAACGACTTCATCGTTCGCAACAAGGCCGACGACATCTCCTTCACTTTCAGTCCATTGAACGTTTTGAGCGAATACGTTTCCGTATTGGTCTGTACCGTTCACGTAGAGTTGTACGAACTCTCCAGCGGTTGGGTTAGCATTTGAAATCATGGCCATGACCGTCGTTGGTGCACCGTGATAAACCGTGAAGGTGACAGAATCTGAGATATTGTATCCTGTGCCACTAATGCTGTAAGCGCTAACGGTGTATGTTCCCACCTTCTCAGGTATCCAATTCATTCCATTGAGAAGCAGGTCTGTGGTTGCGTCTAAGGTATCGCCATTGGGCATCTCAACCAACCAAGTTAATTCACTGGGGTCAATTCTGTTGTTATCAGCATCGTACAAATCAGCACTGAAATCAACACCATAGTCTGCTGTCAAATCAAAGGTTGCGCCCGTCGTTTGTTGAGGGTTTGTTGCGACAGCCGTCATCGAAACGACATGAAGGAAACCATGGCTAACAGTGATGTTTATCGATACTGCATGAGAAACTATGCCGTCAAAATATGTTGCACCCAAAACATACGCATCCTCACTGGCAAAGTACGGCGTAAAGGTTGTTGATTCACCAAGTGCCTTTTCAAGGAAGGAAGAAGAATCACCCATGGTTGGATGGTCCAAACTCCAGTTTGCCTGCACGTCCCATTTGTTGCCCTTGGCATCGATGGCACGAATCTTGGTTTCCAGGGTATCATCGGCAGTAATGGCGAAATGATTCCAGGTCGATTCTTCGTTTTCGACGAGAAGAATCAACGTTTGGATCTGCCCCTCAACGACAGTTATTGTGACTTCGGCCAAGGTAGATTCATATCGAGCTTCAAGCGTTTTTGCCCCACGGGACACAGGGTCCCAAATTGCAGGAGCCCCCGGCGTGAGTTGACCGTCAGCCTTCTTTGTCCAATTGTCCGATGGAAGAACGACTGGAAGACGATTTCCACGCACATCAACTCGTGTTGTGTTGATGTAAACTCGGTCATCGGCAGTAACTGATGTTGAAGAAGTATTCAATTCAAGATATGCCATTTCTCCATGCCCTACATTGATGAGCAATTCAGCACCAGCACCTGAAACAGATGTTAGGTTGAGCCACCACACACCGACATGGTCAGGGAAGTACTCTTGGTTTACTTCGGAGTAATTTCCGTTTGTAGTTGTCCAAGTCAAGTTTCCTGCTGTTGAGATATCCAATTGGTTGCCGAACTGGTCAAACACTTCGGCGGTTATACCACACCAAACACCAGCGGGTACTGTTCCAGAACAACCGTTTAGTTCGAAGTATTCTGGTGCGCCTGCGGTGACCGAAATACTGACATCGACTGTTGAGCCTCCGGTTACGGCGTGTCGTACTTGGACGACATGGGTTCCAACAGCATAGGGTTGGAACATGTTTGGCATTGTTGCACTCATGCTTCCGTTTGTTGGCGTGAATGTAATTGGCTCTCCTGGCACAATGTTACCATGTTGGTCAACCATATTAGCGGTAAGTGTGAGATTTTCATCAGCGGTAATGGTCGCAATAAGCGGTGATACAACAAGCGTTACTGGTGCACCTGGAGTGACGGTTATGTTTTGAACACCGCATACCAAACCAAAGCATGCTTGAACTTGATGCAATCCAGCGGTTGTTGGTGTGAACAGACCGTTTGAGCCAATGGAACCTGATGTTGCAGTCCATGCAACAGGAGGGGATTGAACCATGGACATGTGGTCATAGGCAACTGAGTTGAAATTGACCGATGTGTCGGCATCCGTGCTTACTGATCCAGTAGGTGAAATATCAATTGATGTTACGTTTGTTGTATTGAGCAAAATCTTGGGTCGATAGTCCGTAGCAGGCGAGTCACTGGAATAGAATGTTGCATGCGCATCTCCTGTGTTTGGAACTCCAATGAGAATCCAAGAATGTTGACTGTTGATGGTCATTCCATCTACACCAATATCCCACCATGCCCATCCTGTGCTGTCCACGTTGAGCACTTCGGTTGAAATTGGAGTCGCATCATAATCAACCCCTGCTTGCATACCGGGGGAAGCCCAAGACAATCCAGCGGTTGTGCCGTTCCAAGTGGATGATGTAGGAGACCAATTTGAATTCAAGACTTGGTGAATCGAGAACGAAACTGAAGTGGCTCCACCTGCAGAGGTCCATTCATCAACATAGAGCCCTAAGGATGCAGAATGCACCTGTTGGTAGACAGGGAATGGAACTTGACCGGTATGCAATGCAAACACAGTTCGGCATTCGGCAGTCCACAGTACACCACAATATGTACCGATTGAAATTCCGCTATCATCTCCAAAGTTGTCATTGCCCATTTCAGAGTAAATACTAGCATCCTGGATGTTCGTATGACCGTAGTCGTAGACTTCGTTTCCTGTCTGGAAGGTGTAAGTAAAGGTCAAGTCATTGTTATCTACATGGTTCGGAGAACCAACTGCGAAACTCCATCTTGAAGAGGAAGGTCCTGGAATTGATTGGTTAACACCCTGAACCCACCATGTGTAGACTGAACCTGAACTCAAATTGTCATTAAATCGGAAGGTCGTATTTGTAATTTCAGAATCTTCCCATGACTTGAATTTGAAGACACCGGATTCGTTGGCAATGGTGAGGATGTACCCCGTTGCTCCAGTTAGAGGTGTCCAAGTAAGTGATGGATTTTGAAGGGGTGAGAGAAGACCTCCAGATTCCGAATACAAAACAGAACCATCAGCAGGAGCGAGAAGGGTAGGTTGAGCTGGTGGAACGACTCCATTCACGTTGTCAATGTATTCGAGAATGAGGGAAGGCCTCTGGCTCTGAGTTGAAGCTTCTGAGGAATCAAAGACAAGGGTTGACGATGAAGTTCCTACTCGCTTGAGCATGACAGTCATTGTGGTATTTCCATTGGCGATGTTACTCTGAGCAAGACTCGTTAAATCCCATTCAATCCAACCGCTTGGAGACATTGCGGGAATCGTCGTCCTCGTCACTTCTGCTGTAGAACAAGATGGTGCATTTGCCCATACTGTTGTTGATTCACTGAATGGGCTGCAGGCATGGGCGGAAATGGTGGTGGAGACGCCGCCGCTGAAGGTGTTTTGATACAATCGTAAAACCATCGATGTTGGCGTCATGGCCGCAGGCCATGGAAGTGGAGACAGGTCGTATTCAATCAGAACTCTACTTTCGCCCGAACCTGAAACCGGCGTACCGAGTACGAGTGTGCTTGCAGCACCGCTGTTGACTGTTGCTTGAGAGCTGATCGTTAGGTCAGGAACAGGAGGGATAACACCGGTGTTAGCGAACACACCACCGCGTTGAAGCGTGAGTGTCTGGTTGCCATATCCATCATCTGTACCCAAATCGTTGGGATTCCTGTATTTGTGAACTGATGACCATTCGCCAATTCGTTCACCTTGGTCGGCTCGCATTCGCCAGTATACCCAGAAATCACCCTTTTCCATATCGGAATTTGAAACGGTGCCATTCTGTGGGTCATAGGTGATATTGCCATTGATATCTTCCAGCAAATCAGGAGTGGAATAACACCGCAGGTCATCCGTAAATCGGGCGTTTCTTGCGAAGCATCCGACCCACTGAGTTTCATTGGTGAGGGTTGTGTTCCATGAGAAGTCGGTTTCGTTTTGTCCAGATGGTCTCGGTTGGCTCGTATCCCATAATGTGACACCATCAGCCGGTTGAAGGCCAGTCGGCGCCGTGACCAAAAATGGATTTGTAATCCTGTAAGTGATGTTAAGACGTGGCCTCAGTGTAATGGTTGGATGCTCACTGCTGGCAATGGTCAGTCGCCCACTTACTGCAGAATTTACTTCTTCGGGTTGCAAGATGACATCAATTCCATTTTGACCACCTGCAAGAGCATGTTGAATCAATGCGGTAACGTTTGCGGAAAAGGAACCGGTTGTGTTGACCCAAAAACCACCGTTGAAGGGGGCTTCGGAATCGGCTGAATGGTATGCACCAGTCCCAAGCCATGCACTGGTGTTCCCGGAAGGATATGCCCATGTCGATGATTCACTCCATGAAGATGTCATCTCTGAAACTGTCATGAAGACATTTCCGTTTCGTGACAACACATCCATCTCTAGCGATGCATTGAGGACCTCGTAGGTCCCTGGCATTGGTAGGTTTGAAAGATCAACTGAAATGAGTGAACTTGAGCGTAATGCAGTATTTGTGGCCGATATTTGACTTCGTCCAACAGAAAGAATCGAGGCGCTTCCCTTGTTTGCCAGTTGGTTACCACTGTCCAAATAGGTGTCATTCATGACCGTCGGGTATGAAACGGCAGGGACAATTGACCCTTCTTGTACCATCAATGTTGCATCGGTAGAGTTGAGCTCTTCCCCAACCTCTGCTGGAATGTAGAAGTTTGTTGGTGTACTTCGTGGACCGAGCATACCGTTGTTGACAGGTTGTACCATCCATCGGATCTCTTGGGTGAAATCAAGGTCACTTGGAGGCGTGAACCTCAAGTTAGCAAGGTCAAAGGAGGTGGTATCAACTCGTGAGTCATAGGTGTACAGGCCCTCCATATCGTTGCTGGCATCGGCTAGAATGAACAAACGCCAATCCGTCACCGTTGATTGACCGGTATAGGTCCAATTCATTGCGGGGCGGAATTCTGGAGAGAGCGCGTGAGAAGTTACATCCCAAACCACGCTGTTTGGAGCCGGCGCCGAATTTTGACCGGTAACCGTTGGAGTTGAAACGAACCCATCTTCCCAAGTTAGTGTAAGATAGGGGTGTTCAGAGGAACTTCCTTCAGCAGATGTGAACTTGATGAGGTCAGTGGTAAGCGATGAGGTGTAAATCATCAGCGAGAGATGTGTTTGACTGTTTGCAAGGGCTGCTTGAACTGCTTCGGTAACATCAAAGTCCATCCAATCGTCACTCACACTGTCAACGAGATCAACGTATCCTCCGATATCAACACCAATATCTCGACCACCTCGGAGGGACCAATTGTTGACTCCATCGTAGGTCGTTGCGTTTGCACTGGTCGACCACGCCTGCAATACAGGGCGTACTGCCACAGGCTCATCTTCAACCGATCCGTATTCTGCAAATAGACTCAGTTCTGCGTCGGTCACCCGAGCATTGGCTGGTTGAGGCACTTCACTAAGTGGTATTCGAATGAGGGCTGCGGCTTGATATCCTGAACTGGTCTCACCAACTTGCAAAACGGTTGCATTTTCCTGCGTATCATCTGAACCGCTACCGTTCTCAACGATAAAGGTGTCAACGAAATGTGGTAAATTCATGTGCGGCAAGGCTCCATGGTGGTGCAATTCAACCGATGCCTTTGTCGAGTTGAATACGGTGGTCGTGAGGTCAGGGACATGGAAATGGTACACATTTGACCAATTGCCGATTTGATTGGTTGCAGAAACTGCACGAACACGCCAATACCAAGTGTTTCCATCATCCAAATCGGATGCTGGAATATACGTTAAATTCGTGGTATCAAATCCAGCGTCATTCCAAGACGCAACCGTCAAAGAATTAACTGAACCGAAGTCAGATTGTGTGTCAAGTTGGACAAGATAACCTCCAATGTTCATGTTTCCTGTGAACGACCAGTTCAGTGTTGGTTGCGTAATGGGCGTCAAGTTAACTCCGCTTCCAATGGACCAAGAACCGTTGATGGGGTGGTTGAGAGATGGATTTGATGGAATTGCATCAGACCCTGGCACATAGACGAATGAAAGTTCGGGTCTGTAGTTTGAGGAAGCTTCTGCTGAATAGAAATATGCAGTGCGTGAACCGCCTGAGCCGACGCCCAATATGCCTGCAATAAAGTCAACTCGCCGGTCTTCTCGCATTGCATTTTGGACGGCCAAGGTGACGTTCCAATCTACAGAATCTCCATCTGAATAGGAGCCTCCAATCGCCGTACTGGCGAGCAAAGAACCTCGCTCATTACCCTTGGCACCAGAAGTAGCCCAGGAATTTGAACCGTCATAACTTGACCAAGTCGCATCATCGTCCGACCAGTTGTTTTGATTGCTTTCCCAAATCGCAACAGTAGGATTGTTGAATGCAGAAGAAGTCAATTTCATGGAAAGGTGAGCGGACTCAACTGCATATCCGTCAGGGAGAAGATTGGACACAAGGTTGCATCCGAGCAAAATGGTCGCTTCCGACGGGAAGGTATTGTAGTCAACAATCATTTCTTCATCGCCGTTGTAATTGGCGTTTGGTGTACCGCTGTCGATGTAGGTATCCATGCATTCAGGATATTGATTATCATTTGTTCCATTCCCGTGTTTGAGTCGGAACTCGTAACGGTCGTTTCCAAGATGAATGCTCTCCAAGTTTGAAATCAAGAAACTGGAACTCACCCATTCACCGTAATGGTCATCACTATCGATTGTGGCCATTCGCCAAAAGTACATGTTGCCCAGTTCAAGGGTGTTTGCACCGGTCATGTTGATCGTACCATCGGATGGTGAGAAATCGTTGTCGGACCGTGTGTCAACGCGCCAAGTACGCAAACGGAAATCCTGGTCAGTAGCCATTTCAAAGATGATTTCGTCGCCAGTGGTAGGTTGTGTCCAATTAAGAGAGGGCTGAGTGTTTCCAGAGAGATTGTGCCCGGACTTGTTCCAGATGGCTAAACCATCAACAGGGGCGGTAAGAGCGACTGGAGAAGGCGCAATTCCGTTGCCCCATTTGTAAGTCATGGAGTAAGTAGGCACGTCCGAAGTGGAAGATGCTTCTGTTGAGTGGAACACAATCCCATCTCCGTTTGTATAACTCTGGTATTTGCCACGGACTGCTAACATCATGTCCAGCGGAAGTTCATCCCCGTTGTCAAGATAATTTTGAACTGCCTGAGTGATATCAAATGAATATGAACTCGAAGTTTGGTTTCCATTTGCGAGTGCTAATGTTGCTGTTCCATTACCACGGCCACCGTCATACCATGTAATGCCTGAATCTGACATTTTATTCCAAGTGATTTCGTTTTCTTCCCAAAGTCCCGAGTCTTCCATTCCATGAAGGGAAATGACCGGGTCTCCAGAATAGCTCGAACGTTCTAGGTCAATTTTCGCAGTAACGATCGTGAGGTTATCGTGCAATCCAAGTTGATTGAGTGAGGTTCGAAGGTGAATCAGACGTTCTTTGTTGGACGTCATGCTTGATTCAAGGGTTGCCAAAGTACCAAGACTGACAGACTTGGCTGTTTCACTGACCGTAGAATCTTGGATGAAATTGTCTTCAAGTCCAACATCGGTAGGCAATAATGTCATGGTTGCCGTACCGTCTCCATTATCGTAAACATCCAAACTGGGAAGGAGGAAACTCGTTTCGTCCCACGGCCCCACCTGACCTGTGGAATCCACTGACCTAACACGCATGTGCATGGTGGTTCCGTTGGTAAGCGAAACTGAGTTCGGCAAGTCATAGTAACCCGACGTCCCAGTTGAGGCAAAGGTCGTATCAAATGTTGAAAATACCCAATCCAAATCTGTAGTTGAGCGCCAATCCTCGGAATTGCTCAATTGAATTTCAACATCTGACCCAGTGTTATTGGCAAAGGAAAGGGAAGGTGTCGTGACCGGTGTAAGAATGAAATCACTTTGCATCCAAGGCGATCCTTCGGTAATTGGCAAATCTGTCTCGATGGTTGGCACGTTGTTCGGTGCGGCACTTGATGTGTCCATTACCAATTCAGGTCGGTCTGCAGCGATCGATGATTCGGAAAGACTGCAGCCATATGTTGCTCCAAGGGAGGAGACAATGACAGATAAATTTCCATTGTTGTTAAGGGCGGAAGATTGAGCCATTGCAGTGACATTGAGGGCTATGGTACCGTTTCCGAAGACCTTGACCGGGGGCTCCCATGCCCCACGGTCTGAAACTCCATCCGCACCACCCATGGACCACGGCATGTTGCTTGCGAAGACGCTCCAGGAGGCGTAGGAACCGTTCCAAGTTTCTTTCATCTCAGCGACGAAGACAGAAATATCTGCAGGAGCGAAATCGTTGGTCGTGCATTGTAAATTCAATGTTGCGCTGTGGATGGTATCGCTGGAGGTGAAATTCATCGGGAACCGCAACAGCAATCTTGACTCGGCCATGAGTCCAGAAGAAAGTTCACCTACAGTGGAGGTGTTGTAAGTCGAGGTGGGGCTGGCCATTGAAATGTAGGTGTCTGCGGTAGGTGAGTGAGAAGAAACGGTTCGCTGCGGCGCTATTTCTTCATCAAGTTCACTCCATCCTTCAAATGTTTGAGGGACAAGGAGGTCTGCAAGAAGGAACATCATGACAAGAATCAGTGCGGTACTGCTGCGAGTGTTAGACGGAATGCTACGCATGGGACTCGTTCCTTACAAGACTCCCCGTTATACGGACTTTTCCCTCTCCGGCCATGAATCTCATGGTTGAAATCGGGCATTTTTCGGACTGATTTTGGTTGGACGCCCATCCCAATGTTGAAGGAGGCTCGTCGCCGAGGGACCACAGCATGAGCGAACTTTGGGTTGAGAAACACCGCCCCCAATCGGTGAATCAGATACGTGGGCAGGCCGCAGTAGTTCAGCGACTTGGAACCTACGCAGGGAGCAAAAATTTCCCTCACCTTCTTTTTGCTGGCCCGCCAGGAACAGGTAAAACAACAGCTGCGATGGCCCTAACCAAGGATATCTTTGGCCCAGAATATCGACAAAACCTTCTGGAGATGAATGCATCTGACGAACGAAAATTGGAAAGCATTCGTACCAAAGTCAAACAATTTGCAAGAACGCAACCCTATGGTGGCGCACCTTTCAAAATTATTTTTCTGGATGAGGCCGATGCGCTCACCAACGATGCGCAGGGAGCATTACGTCGGATTATGGAACAATATGCGGAGACATGCAGGTTCATTCTTTCGTGCAATTATTCATCCAAAATCATTGAACCCATTCAATCAAGATGTGCCGTTTTCCGCTTCCGACCACTCGCCGATGCAGATGTATCTTCTCAGGTCGTCCATGTTGCACAACTTGAGGGATTGACGATGGAAGATGGCGCCGTGGAAGCATTGACTCGGATTTCACAAGGCGACTTACGTAAAGCCCTCACTGCTCTACAGGTCGCAGCAGCCCTCAATACAACGGTAAATCGTGACCTCGTCTACGAAACATCCGCAACAGCACCTCCTGAAGCACTGCACGCCTATCTTATGTCGTGTAGAGACGATGGTTTTCACGTAGCACGTCGTCGACTTCGGGAACTTCTGGACCAGTTCGGATTAGCAGGGACCGACTTTGTGAACCAACTGCACAGGGAACTTTACAGTGCAGACTTTTTGGAGGAGAGTTCTAAACTAGAATTAACCGAATGGATGGCAGAAATCGACTACCGTTTGGTCGAAGGTGGAGGCGAGCAAATCCAGTTGGATGCGCTTACCGCTCAAATTGTCAAACATCTTACGCTTTAATTTCAGTTTCACTTTTCGTTTGGGGCCTAGAAAAGAGAGGTAATCGGGTGAACCCCCCCTTTGCTTCATGAACACTGTATTTCACCGAATTGGAGATGCCCTTTGTTGGACTGCCTTGGCCCCTCTCATCCGCTGGCATCGACGACGTAAACAGAGTGCCTTGATGCGTGATCACTATGACCGAAGTCGTATTGATTCGGTAATCAATCAAATAATGTCAGTGCACAGCGACTTACTCGGTTGAACTGACGGGGGCTTGAATTGAGAACGTCCATGTGTAGGTGCGTGTATTGACCCAAGGGTCGCCTTGCTCAGTGATTTCTACTGTAATCGTATGGTCACCCACCGCTAATGATTCCCCAAGGTTGAGGGCAAATGCCTGGTCTTGGTCTGCATGAGGGAGAATGATCGGTGCACTTTTGTTGTTCAAAGTACGCCATGTCCCCACATCAGAACCATGGTCTGCCCAAAATGTAGTATTTGATTCAATGACTGTTTCAGTTCCTTGGAACCGATGATTAACAACTACTTCTGCATCTTCATTACCGACGTTATCGGCAAGACCGAAGAGCAACCAAGTTGTCCCCTGAAGATATTCACCCTCTTCTAACTGCCATGTCATGAGACCATCGCGGCCACTACCATCTGCGAAGACGAAATCCTCACCGTTGTCAACCACAATCTCCCAATCACTCGCAACTTGAGGTGCGACAATGTCTCCGAATGGGGGATTGACGAGGAGGAATGCTAACGAAAGAAACGTGAAGGTGTAAAGGAATGTGGCTCTAAACCAAGTTCCTTTGGTGTAATGCTCAAGGAAACGTTCAGGCATAACCATTCTGTGAATTTGAGGAATAAGAATAATCATGACAAGGGGCATCATGTAAAGGATATCGGTTTTGTCTTTTGCAGTTGAGGGCATCAGCACATACCGCATAAGAGCGGTCACCGTAAATGCAAACAGGATGACCAGCCACATCGAGGAGGTGTCAGCTTTTTCTTTTCCAACGTACTTGACAGGATCGAAGGGTTCTATTCCCAAATCAGCACCTGAGCGACGCTTCTTTTTGTCGTCAGCACCCGGTCGACCGTCTCTGGACTTCCTATCGGCTGCTTGAGCCGCTGCCATGGCTGTTCGGAGGTCCACCATAACACCTCGGGAGACGAGGGGGTGTTAGAATACTACGGTGATATGGCATCAAATCAATGAGCATTTGATGGAACCCAAGGGAGCCTAAACTTCCGATTTCTTCAAAGAGGGAAGGGCTCAGCGCAGGTTAGGCCGGGGTGGCGTAGTTGGTAGCGCGTCGGACTCATAGGG
>CEOP01032876.1_pt1 | contig 11077 bp, 10 predicted proteins | sample 361301 | NCBI WGS metagenome assembly CEOP01 (sample SAMEA2619548, study PRJEB7988) | marine metagenome | biome: marine biome (ENVO:00000447); feature: deep chlorophyll maximum layer (ENVO:xxxxxxxx); material: "saline water (ENVO:00002010), including plankton (ENVO:xxxxxxxx)" | depth 55 m
GGAATGAATAGAACTGAGGTTAAATGTTCAAATTGTGATGCACACCTCGGACACGTTTTTAATGATGGGCCTCAACCGTCTGGTTTGAGATATTGTATTAACTCTGTTGCATTAGATTTTGAACAAGACAATTAATAGCAAAGATAAACCTATAAACTTTTTCAGTAATTTGAAAAAAGTTATTACCGGCACAAGTTTTTCAAGATTATTCGGATTGGTAAGAGATATTTCAACGACTAACTTGCTTGGAGCATCTTATTTTCATGATATTTTTGTAATTTGTTTAAAGATTCCGAATTTATTTAGACGCTTTTTTGCAGAAGGAGCATTCAATCAAGCTTTTGTTCCGATATATGCAGAATATGAAAAAGAAAATGATGATTTGAAGACTAATGAGTTTTTAAATGCCATAGCAGGAACATTATTATTTTCCTTATTTATCTTTACAATATTAGTTTTAATTTTTGCACCAATCTTTATTTTATTGTTTGCACCAGGATTTTATATCGATCCTGCAAAACAAGAGATATCGGTAACAGTTTTAAGAATAATGTTTCCATATTTGGCATTGATTTCTTTAGTTGCTTTTGCGGGGGGAATCCAAAATACTCACCAAAAATTTTCAATACCAGCTTTTACTCCTGTAGTTTTTAACCTATCACTCATTGTTGCAGCAACACTTGTTGCTCCAAAATATGAAGTCCCTATATATGTTTTGGCATGGGGTGTTTTGCTTGCTGGTTTTGTTCAGCTTTTAATTCAAATAGCACCATTAAAAAGCATCGATAGATTGCCAATACCAAAACTAAACTTTAAAAATAAGGGAGTAAGAAAATTTTTTGTAGTTATTCTTCCTGCTATTTTAGCAGGTGGAATAATACAGATTAACTTGTTAGTAGATACTATTTTTGCTTCATTGCTTGAAACAGGAAGCCCAACTTGGCTGTATGTTTCTGACAGACTAGTTCAATTTCCAATGGGTATATTTGCTATAGCAATTGGAACCGTTCTTTTGCCAACATTATCTAAGTTAAATCCTATTACGGAAAAATATAACTTTGTTAATTCTATAAAAAAAGGACAAAGATTCGTTTTATTTATAGGTATCCCGTCTCTCATAGGCTTACTGTTTTGTGCTGAAGATCTAATAAGTACTATTTTCTATAGAGGAGCTTTTACTGAAATTGATGTTTTAAAATCTTCATATAGCCTTATGGCATTCTCTTTTGGATTGCCTTTTTTTATGCTAATGAAGGTATTAACTCCAGCCTTTTTTGCACAAAAGAATACAAAAACACCAATGTATGTTGCAATTTTATCTTTAATTTTGAATGCTACTTTAAATTATTTACTAGCATTTGTTTTCAATTTAGGTCATGTGGGTATAGCTATTGGAAGTTCAATATCAGCTCTAATAAGCGTCTTCATTCTTGAAATAATTTTGTATAGAGATGGCCTTTTAATAATTCAAAACATTTTTAATAGATTTAACCTAGTGATAATATTTGCAAGTAGCTCCCTTATTATTTTCCTATATCTTTATACTTCGTGGACCGACTTCATAAAATTTAATCAAATAGAAAGATTTTTATATTTATCTTTGGAGATAATAATCTCTATAGCTATTTATTTTTCTATATCAAGATTAATATACAATCGCCCTTTAAAGGAAATGTTTAAATAAAATGTACTTAATTAGAGGACAGCACAATCTTGAACTGTTTAAGTCAAGATTTAAAAATGTAACACTTTCAGGGACTATTGGTAACTTTGATGGATTGCATATAGGCCATCAAGCTATCTTAAAAAAGATAAAAGATAATTCAAAAAAATTTAACGCTAAAACAATTGTATTTTTTACTGAACCGCATGCTTCAGAATACTTTGCAATAAAAAACAAATTAAGTAATAACATTCCGCCTAGAATATGCTCATGGAGAGAAAAGTTTAAACAATTAGAAAAAAATGAAATTGATTTTGCTTTTTTTCTTAAATTCAATAACTCACTTAGAACCATGCCCCCAGAAATTTTTATATCTGAAATACTGGATTCTATAAATCTTCAAAGTTTTACTGTTGGTGATGATTTTAGATTTGGAGCCAATAGAGAAGGAGATACAAATCAATTAAAGCAATGGGGAAAAGAAAAAAACGTACTTGTAGAAAATACAGAAACGATAATATTTGAAGGTGAGCGAGTAAGTAGTACAAGGATAAGAGAAGCTCTTACAAATAATAATTTTGAGCTTGCAGAAAAACTTCTTGGAAGACCATATATTTTTTCTGGAAAAGTCGTACATGGCCAGCATTTAGGAAGAACTATAGATATACCAACTGCAAATTTATGGCTTCCAAAGCAGAGACTTCCTGTAAAGGGAGTTTATGCAGTTCAGTGTAATCTTGAGAATAAAAAGTATGAAGGAATAGCAAATATGGGTTTAAGGCCTACTGTTGGAGGCAAACAACCTGTTTTAGAGGTTCATTTATTTGACTTTAATGATGATATTTATTCCAAGAGACTAGCAGTTAAATTTATAAAAAAAATAAGGGACGAAAAGAAATTTGCTAATTTAGACATGTTAAAATTGCAAATTCAACAAGATATTTCAATTGCTAAAAATTTTTTAAATAATTCCAATGAGCACTAATTACAGAGACACCTTAAATCTACCTGAAACAGATTTTTCAATGAAAGCTGGTTTACCAAGAAAAGAGCCTGAGATTCTAGATTTTTGGGAAAAAACAAATCTTTATAAAAAAATTAGACAAAAATATGAAGGTAAAGATTTATTTCTACTTCATGATGGACCTCCATATGCTAATGGCTCTATTCATCTTGGACATTCAGTAAATAAAGTTTTAAAAGATATCACCATCAAATCAAAAACACTTCAAGGTTTGAATGCGCCATTTATCCCGGGATGGGATTGTCATGGCCTGCCAATAGAATTAAATGTAGAAAAGAAACACGGTAAAAATAGCGATCTAGTTAAAAACAAAGAAACTTTTCAAATGGCTTGCAAAGAATATGCCGAATCACAAATAAGCAATCAACTAGATGACTTTAAAAGGCTAGGAGTTATAGGCGATTGGGATAATCCATATAAATCTCTTGATTCAAATTTTGAAGCAGATGTTGTTAGGGCATTAGGTAAAATTTATGATGCAGGGCACATTGAGAAGGGTGAAAAGCCAGTTCATTGGTGTCAAGATTGCTGTTCAGCACTTGCTGAAGCTGAAGTTGAGTACAGAGATAAAACTTCAAAATCAATAGACGTCTCATTTGAAGCAGACACAGAGTCATTGTTAAAGCTTAAAGAGATTTTTAAAACAAATGATCCAGAATCAATTTCTTTTGTTATTTGGACAACAACACCATGGACAATCCCGTCAAATGTAGCGGTATGTATTAACTCTGAGTTGGATTATTCTTTAATTAATTTAGATAAAAGATACCTGGTGATAGCATCTAAAATGATCGATGGATGTATGGAAAGATGGGGAAAGAAAGCCAAAGAGATATCCAAAATATCTGGTAAAGCACTTACAGACATTAAACTTCTTCATCCTTTTCTAGGAAGAAAGTCTGCAATACTTCATGGCGATCATGTTACAACTGAAACGGGTACTGGATGCGTTCATACAGCACCCGCTCATGGTATTGACGACCATATAATATGTAAGAAGAATAACATTAAAGCTATAAAAGCTATGAATAGTTTAGGGTTTTTTAAAGATGAAATTGATTTTTTAAAAGGGTTGCCAGCTATAAAAGCAGATCCTTTAGTAATAAATAAATTAGAGGAAACAAATTCTCTTATACATCTTGAGGACTATAATCATTCATATCCTCATTGTTGGAGACATAAAACACCGCTTATCTTTACAGCCACTCCTCAATGGTTCATTTCAATGGATAAAAATAATTTGCTAAATGAAGCAAAAGAATTAATAAATAAGGTGGAGTGGGAACCCTCATGGGGACTCCAAAGAATTGAATCTATGCTGGAAGATAGACCTGATTGGTGTATTTCCAGACAAAGGAACTGGGGAGTTCCTATCACACTAGTTGTTCACAAAGAAACTGGTGAAATCCATCCAGATCAATCAAAACTATTTGAATTATTTGCAAATCAAATACAAAAAAATGGTATCTCAATTTGGGATAAATTAGAACTAAAGGATTTTATATCTGATGCAGATGATTATATAAAAATAATGGATTCTTTAGATGTTTGGTTTGATTCAGGAGTAACTCATTTCGCAGTGTCTTCAAAATATTTTGATGAAAATATTGTGGCTGACCTATATCTTGAGGGGTCAGATCAACATAGGGGTTGGTTCCAATCCTCACTATTAACTAGTATTGCTATGAAAGGGACCGAACCATATAAGTCAGTTTTAACACATGGATTTGTGGTAGATGAGAATGGAAGAAAGCAATCAAAATCATTGGGAAATGTTGTTTCTCCTCAAAAAGTTTGGGATAGCCTAGGCGCAGATATTTTGAGATTATGGGTCGCATCTACGGATTTTAGGAGCGAGATGGTTGCTTCTAATGAAATACTTAAGCAAACTTCTGATCAATACAGAAGAATTAGAAACACCTTTAGATTTATTCTTGGTAATATCAGTGATTTTTCAAGTAAAGAAAAAATTAAATTTGATGATCAGGTTGAACTTGATAAATGGATAATAATAGAAGCAAATAAGCTTCAAGAAAAAGTACTAAATTTATATAATTCTTATGCATATCACAAAGCCATACAAAGTATTCATAATTTTTGTGTGAATGAGCTTGGCGGTATTTATTTAGATATTGTTAAAGATAGATTGTATACAAGCAAAACTGATTCATTAGCAAGAAGGTCATGCCAAACAAGCTTAGAAGAGTTATTAAATATCTTAATAAGATTAATTGCACCAATTCTTTCATATACTGCCGAAGAAATCTGGCAATCAAGTTCAAGTCTTAATAATCAAGAGGAATCAGTTTTCCTCTCAAATTATACAAGCAATAAAAACAAAAATAATTCAAATATTAATGAGCAGGAGTGGGAAAGGCTTTTTGAAATAAAAGACTTAGTTAATCAGTCTATAGAACAATCTAGAAATGAGAACAAACTTAAAGGTTCACTTGATGCAGTTGTGAATATCGAAGCAGATAATAACGACTTACCAATTTTAGAAAAATTAGGTAATGAACTGCATTTCCTTTTTATTTCTTCTGAAGCTAATGTAAAAAAAGGCCCTTATTTGAAAATTTCTATTACCAACTCTGAACACGATAAATGTACAAGATGTTGGCATAGAGATGCCTCAGTAGGAGAGGACAAGGCTCATGAAGAAATCTGTCATAGGTGTATAACTAATATCAGTGAAGAGGGTGAACAGAGAAGTTTTGTCTAAAAATACAATCAAAATTATTTTATTTATTATCGCGCTTGTATTTTTAGATTTTTATACAAAAGAACTTGCTCTAAGCAATCTTGATAAATTTCAGCCAAAAGAGACATTTTTTCCACTTATCGATCTTTTATTAATTTATAACTCTGGTATAGCCTTTGGTATTTTCAATGATCAAGGAATTTATGCATCCTATTTCTTATTAATATTAACGCTTTTGATATGCTCTTATTTAATATGGTTGATTTATAAAGAAAAAGATTTTAAGAAAAAAATTGCACTTTCTTTTATAACAGGCGGAGCTTTTGGAAATATTCTTGACAGGATAAATGACGGAAAAGTAACCGATTTTTTACACCTAAAATTAATGGATTTTTCATTCTTTGTTTTCAACTTGGCAGATTTATTTATAACAATAGGCGCAATTTTAATTATATACTTTGAAATTATTTATAGAATAAAAGATGACTAAAGAAATAAAATTAGCCAATCCCAGAGGATTTTGTGCAGGTGTTGATAGAGCCATTGATATTGTTAATAAAGCACTCGATATTTATGGAGCACCAGTTTATGTAAAACACGAAGTTGTGCATAACAAAGTTGTTGTGAATAATTTAAAAGATAAAGGCGCAATTTTTGTAGAAGAAATCAATGAGATACCTGATGACTCATTGGTAATTTTTAGCGCCCATGGTGTCTCTAGTGAAGTTGAAGAAGCCACGAAATCTCGAAATTTAAATTACTTTGATGCAACATGCCCTCTAGTAACAAAAGTTCATATGGAAGTTATAAAACATGCAAATGCCAATAGAGATATCATTTTAATTGGTCATGAGGGCCACCCAGAAGTTGAGGGAACTATGGGCCGACATGTTAATTCAGAAAATAGCACCATTTATTTAGTTCAGGATGAGGAAGACGCTAGAAGTATCAAAATTAAAAATAAAACAAATTTATCACTAGTAACACAAACAACTCTAAGCGTTGATGAGACAATATCAATTATAGATATATTAAAAAGAAGATTCCCTAACATTAATGTTCCTAAAAAAGATGATATCTGTTATGCAACACAGAATAGACAAGATGCAGTAAAACAACTTGCATTAGAGTCAGATTATATAATTGTTGTTGGGTCAAAAAATAGTTCCAATTCAAACAGATTAAAAGAATTAGCAGAGAAATGCGGATGTAAGTCTGTCTTAATAGATGAATTTTCTGATTTAAATCTTGAGGAGCTTTCGTCATACTCTAATATTTCAATTACAGCAGGAGCATCGGCGCCTGAAACAAGAGTAACTGAAATTGCAAAATCTCTTGAAGCCCATATTGGAGCTAAAATAATGGAACACGGAGAAGACAAAGAAAATATTTTCTTTAAACTCCCTGCTGAACTTAGATAATGGATATAGAAGATCATCTATTAAAGGATATAAAATTTCTTAAATCTCCAAATTTTAATAACAGGCCAGAAGAAAAAAATATCAGCTTAATTGTAGTTCATTCTATAAGTCTGCCTCCCAAAGAATATGGCGGCAATTATGTAGAAAGTTTTTTTTTAAATAAACTTTGCATTTCTGATCATGAATATTTTAAGAGAATTAAAGACCTTAAGGTGTCACCGCATCTTTATATAAAACGTGACGGCGGGTTAATACAATTTGTACCTTTTAATAAAAGAGCATGGCATGCTGGAGAGTCAAATTTTAAAGGCGTTTCTGATTGCAATGATTATTCTATTGGTATTGAGCTTGAGGGATCAGAGGATGATTTTTTTTCACAGGAACAATATAGTGCTTTAATATTTGTAACTAAAGCAATTATTAAAAAATATCCTTTAATAAAAAAGGAAAATATTGCAGGTCATTCAGACATTTCACCTGGAAGAAAAAAGGATCCAGGTGCCTACTTTGATTGGAGTTTATACCTTGAGTCACTATGAGTAATATCTTGAATAAACCATATCAAAAATACTTGAGTATAACTTTATTGGGATTTGCTTCAGGTCTTCCATATATGCTAATTTTTTCTACCTTGGCAACTTGGTTAGCAGTTATTGATATAGATATTAAGATAATTGGATTCTTTGCTTGGGTAGGCTTAACTTATTCTCTTAAATTCTTTTGGGCACCTATGATTGATAATTTTTCCATACCTGTTCTAAGGAAATATGGAAAAAGAAAAAGCTGGATTATCTTAATGCAATTATTCATTATTGCTGGTCTTATGATGCTTTCAATAGTGAATCCAAAAGAAAACCTTAGTTTGTTTGCGTTTTTTGCATTTTTTATAGCACTTAGTGGATCATTTAACGACATTGCAGTTGACGCTTTTAGAATAGAGTTATCCAGAATAGAGGAACAAGGAAAATTAGCTGCAGGCTATCAGCTTGGATACAGAATTGCTATATTGTTAGCAAGTTCAGGTGCGCTAGTAATTGCTGCAAGAACGAGCTGGGAATTTGTGTATCAGTTAATGGCCTTTATGATGGCATTCGGAATTCTTGGCTGTATGCTTGTCCAGGAGAAAAAAAATACTAATCTTGTAAGATCTAATCTAATAAATTCTTTCATAAATCCACTTAAAGATTTTTACAAGAGATTCGGTATTTATGCCCTAACAATAATTTTTTTAATCATAGCAACCTATAGATTAACAGATATTGTAACCGGGCAAATAACCAATGTTTTTTATGTAAAAATGGGTTTCACTCTTGATGAAATAGCCCTAGTAGTTAAATTTATTGCTTTAATAGCTGCTATTTTTGGATTTTATATAGGAACATTTATCTTAAAAAGATTCAATATATACAATGCTCTTATAATCGGCGCTGTTTTGGTAATGCTTACAAATATCTTTTTTGCTTATATAGCAATATCTGAAAAGAACTTATTAGCACTTTCTAGCATTGTTGCTCTGGATAGCATTGCTGCAGGTGTTGTCGGTACTATCAATATTACTTTTTTAACAAGTTTAGTTTCTAAAAAATATACCGCAGCTCAATATGCTTTACTAACATCCATCATGACATTGGTACCAAAAATTCTATCTGGTTTCTCAGGCACGGCTATTGTAAAATTTAGAGAATATATCTTTAACGATTCATTTATTTTAAATAATATGCAATCGACTGAATCGAATTCATCAAGTGTTCAATCTATTGTTTTTTCTGCGGTAGCTATTATAGAAAGGGTTAATGATAATTCATGGATGCTTTTTTATATAAGCACCTCATTAATGACAATACCGTCAATATTACTTTTATTATATTATTCAAAAAAGTATCGAGTTTAAAAAAATGACTTATCAAATTAGGATATTATTTTTTATTTCACTTTTTATGGTATTTTATTTAAGTCTTGTTCCGTCTTCTTACATACCAAGATTTGCATCCCTATCATTCCTGTCTGATAAAGTGGTCCATGCTTTAATATATTTTTATCTAGGATATATAGGCCTTTTATGTAGTTTCAAAATAAATAGAGAAGTTATTATTTGTTTAGTTTTTGGTTTTGGTTTAATAATTGAAATTATTCATTACTATCATCCATTTAGATTTTTTGAGTATTTAGACTTACTTGCTAACCTTATTGGGGTTACAATTGCGCTTCTAATTTTTAGAATAAAAAATAATATAAGCTATTGATTTATATTTTTTAGCCCATAGTTATTTTTTAATTAAAAATTTTAGTTATTTATATGGAGAGATAAATGAAATTAAGACCTTTACATGACAATGTTCTTGTTAAAAGAACAGAAGAAGAGGAAACTTCATCTGGTGGTATTATTCTTTCTGGATCAGCTAAAGAGAAACCTTCCCAAGGTGAGGTTGTAGCTGTTGGTCCTGGAAAAGTATCAGAATCAGGCAACACATCACCTATGAATGTGTCTGTAGGTGATACAGTTATATTTGGCCAGTATGGTGGAAATGAAATCAAAGTTAATGGCGAAGATTATCTAATTCTTAGCGAAAAAGATATTTTCGGCGTTGTTGAGTAATTAATTTAATATTAGGGAGATAAAAAATGTCAGCAAAAGATGTAAAATTTGGAGATAGTGCTAGATCTCAAATGCTTGATGGAGTTAACACTCTTGCAAATGCAGTAAAAGTTACACTTGGACCTAAGGGAAGAAATGTCGTACTCGACAAGTCTTTCGGTGCTCCAACTGTAACCAAAGACGGAGTATCAGTTGCTAAAGAAATTGAACTTGAAAATAAGTTTGAAAATATGGGTGCTCAGATGCTCAAACAAGTCGCATCGCAGACTTCTGATGAAGCTGGAGATGGAACAACAACCGCTACTGTCCTAGCTCAATCCATTGTAAATGAGGGAAATAAAGCAGTCGCTGCTGGAATGAACCCTATGGATCTAAAAAGGGGTATTGATAAAGCTGTTGCAAGCGCAGTTGAGCATGTAAAAGGCCTAAGTGTCCCATGTACTGATGATAAAGCTATATCACAAGTTGGCACCATATCAGCAAATGGCGATACTGCTGTTGGCGAAATCATTGCAGAAGCAATGGAAAAAGTTGGTAAAGAGGGTGTTATTACTGTTGAAGAAGGTAGCGGTATTGAAAACGAATTAGATGTTGTAGAGGGTATGCAATTTGACAGAGGGTATTTGTCGCCATACTTTATTACTAATCAAGACAATATGACTGTAGAACTTGATTCGCCATATATTCTGCTTTTTGATAAAAAAATATCAAATATTAGAGATTTACTTCCTTTGCTGGAATCAGTTGCAAAGGCAGGAAAACCTCTGTTAATTATTGCTGAAGATATCGAAGGAGAAGCTCTTGCTACATTAGTTGTAAATAATTTAAGAGGTATTGTTAAAGCAGCTGCATGTAAAGCTCCTGGTTTTGGTGATAGAAGAAAGGCTATGCTTGAAGATATTGCAATATTAACAGGTGGTACCGTAATTTCTGAGGAAGTTGGGCTTACTCTAGAAGGTGCAACTGTTGAAGATCTTGGTACCTCAAAAAGAGTTGTCTTAAATAAAGATAATGCAACTATTATCGATGGTGCTGGTGATGAAAACGCAATTGCAACTAGAGTTAACCAGATTAGAGCACAAGTTGAAGAAACTTCATCTGATTACGATAAAGAAAAACTTCAAGAAAGAGTTGCCAAGCTTGCTGGTGGGGTGGCCGTTATTAAGGTTGGCGCTGGATCTGAAGTTGAAATGAAAGAAAAGAAAGCTAGAGTTGAAGATGCACTTCATTCGACTAGAGCAGCAGTTGAAGAGGGAGTAGTTCCTGGTGGAGGTTCTGCATTGATAAGATGTTTAGAAGCTGTAACAAAACTTAAAGGCGAAAATGATGACCAAAATGTTGGAATCAATATCGCAAGAAAGGCTTTTGAATCTCCTTTGAGGCAGATTGTGTCAAACTCTGGAGAGGAACCTTCGGTAATTGTTAATAAAGTTATTGATGGAAAAGATTCTTTTGGTTTTAACGCCGCAACTGGTGAATTTGGAGACATGATTGAGATGGGTATTCTTGATCCTGCAAAAGTTACTAGGACTGCACTGCAAGCTGCAGGTTCAGTTGCAGGAATGATGATAACTACTGAAGCGATGGTAACAGACATACCTAAAGAGGAAACTCCAATGCCACCAATGCCTGATATGGGCGGTATGGGCGGTATGGGCGGTATGATGTAATT
>CEOP01107782.1_pt1 | contig 10996 bp, 13 predicted proteins | sample 361301 | NCBI WGS metagenome assembly CEOP01 (sample SAMEA2619548, study PRJEB7988) | marine metagenome | biome: marine biome (ENVO:00000447); feature: deep chlorophyll maximum layer (ENVO:xxxxxxxx); material: "saline water (ENVO:00002010), including plankton (ENVO:xxxxxxxx)" | depth 55 m
CCAAAAAGCCTATCGCCCATATCCCCAAGGCCAGGAACAATGTACCAGTTTTCATCTAATTTTTCATCTATAGATGCAGTAATTAATGTTATATCTGGATGATTAGCTTTAATCTTTTCGATCCCCTCCGGTGCAGATATAACTGTTAATGCGTGTATATTTTTAGGATTATATTTTTTTACAGTTTCAATTGCAAAGGAAAGTGACCCCCCAGTTGCCAACATTGGTTCTAAAATGAAAACATTTTTATTTACAAGATCAGGTAATTTTTCATAATAATTTTCTGGCTCAGCGGTTTCTTCATTTCTTTGAACACCTATATAACCAAATGATATATTTGGTATGAGTTGTTGAACTCCGTCCATTAACCCAAGGCCAGCTCTAAGAACAGAAATTGCAACTGAGTTATTTTCAATTTGTACACCTTTTGTTTTAGTAAGGGGAGTGTTAATTTCTATTTCGGAAGTAGTGAGGTGCTTAGTTGCTTCAACAACTAAGAAATAAGATAATTTTGATGCAGAAGTTCTAAACGTATCAAAATCAGTATTCTTATCTCTTAAGTTAGTTAGATAGTGATCTTTTAATGGATGAGATATTTCAATTAATTCCATATTTTTAGAGTACATTAAAAAATTAATCTTTACTAGGACTATTTAACGATAGTAAATATAATTTTTAGGTCATTAAGTTATAACTTAACTAATATAATTAACTGCAAATAGATTAGGAATTTAATGCCAGTAAAAATAAGGCTAGCCCAAAGAGGCAAAAAAAAGAATAGGACTTTCAGAGTAATAGTTGCCGATTCTAGATCTCCGAGAGATGGAAAATTTATTGAAGATTTAGGATTTTATGATCCCCATGAAAATCCATCAAAAGTTGATATAGATGTTGAAAAAGCAGTTTCATGGTTAGACAAAGGTGCTCAACCTTCACAAAGAGCACAAAAGATACTTGAGATTTCCGGAGCATGGGCTCAATGGAGATCCTCAAAAGGTGAAGTGGTTTCGATACCTACACCACCAGAGCCAAAAATTAAAAGCAGTTCAAAAGCAAATAATAAGAATAATGATGAAAACGTAGCTGAAGCTGAGGAAATTTCTGAAAATATTGATAAAAATGAAAATAAAGGTGAAGAAGAATGAGTGAAAATGGAAAGATTGTCCGAAATGTTGTTGAATATATAATTTCTCAAATTGTAGAAGATGAAAAGTCAGTAAAAGTTGATATATCCTCATCTGATGATGAAAGTGTTGCAATTGAAGTTAGAACTTCTCCTAATGATATGGGAAGAGTAATAGGAAAACGAGGAAGAGTAGCACGTGCTATTAGAACAGTAGCTCAGGCTGCAGCGGACGAAGAAGGCCTTCAATCTTCAGTAGAATTTATTGACTGAAGATAATTTTTACTATCTAGGAAAACTTGGAAAGCCACATGGATTGCTTGGTTTTCAATATATAAACATAGAGATGTTTTTTAGAGATTTAAACCTATCTGGCTTAATAGTTTCAATTGATCAAAAAGAATACAAGATTAGTAAATTTAAAAAACACTTAAAAGATAGAAATTTAATTAAATTTGAAAACATAGACACAATAGATGAATCTGAAAGCTTGAGAGATTCCGAAGTTTTTATTTCTTCTAAATTTAAAAACGTAGTCAATAAGTCAAATTTACCTTGGCCCAAATTTTTTATTGGTGATGTTCTATCAGATAATATAAATTTGATCGATTATTTTTATACAGCTAAGTTAATTATGTGTAAGGTTTCAAAAAACAATGAAGAAATTGTTGTTTCTTATGATAAAAATAACTTTAAATATATTGATAACAAACTTTATTTAACTATTAATTAACCATTTATATATCTTATTTGTTGGTTCATCATCTAAATATTCTGGATGCCATTGAATTCCAATTGCATCCCATCCATTTGTAGTTTCAATTCCTTCGATTACACCGTCAGGTGATTTTGCAGAAATCTTTAAATCTTTTCCTAGTTTATCTATTCCTTGATGGTGAATGCTATTTACCAAAATGATTTCATCTTGAATTATTTCTTTTAATTTTGTATTTTCATCAATATTTATTTTATGTATGTGTTTTCTTGCATCATCGTAAGGCTTTTGATGATTTATTTTTTGAAACCCAGCTTTGTTCAGATCTTGGTGTAAAGTTCCGCCTTTATAAATATTTAACAATTGATGTCCCCTACAAATTGCCAGTGTTCTAATTTGCATTTTTTCTGCAGCTATAAAGATATTCATCTCTGTTGAATCTCTTAAATCATCTACCTTCTCAATAGTGTCATCTGGTATTTGATCATACATTTCAGGATTAATATCTCCTCCTCCAGTAACTATTAATGCATCTAGACCCTTCAAATTTATAGACGTGGTGTTCTGCTGTGGAAGAATATTTACCTGGGCATTATGCTCATTACATTGTTTGATAAATTCAGAATTTAATACTGAACATTCTATTTCGCCAGCTGACATTTGAACATCCTTATTCCCAGTACTTATTCCGACGATAAAGTTATTCATTTATATAAAATAAAGATTGAACTTCTACACATACATTTAAAGGTAGGCTTGAAACACCAACTGCTGAACGTGTTGGTTTTTCAGTAAAGTATTCATCAAGCTTATCGGTGAATCCATTTAATACCTTTGGCTGATTTTCAAAATTTGATGAAGAGTTTACAAATCCAATGACATTTACTGGTATTAATTTTTCTAACTTAGAAATTGTTAATAGTGACGAAATTGTTAGTTCAGCACACAAGGAAGCTGCTTTGTAACCATCATCTATAGAAATTTCATTTGGAATTTTACCTATGAATTTTACTTCTTCAGTAATAGGAACATGTCCAGAAGTGTAAATATAGTTTCCTATTTTTTTAACAGTTACATAATTTCCAGCTGCTTCAGGTGCTTTTGGTAATTCTTTATTCACTAGCTGATAGTTTCTTTAGTAGGTCAACAACTCTGTTTGAATATCCCCATTCGTTGTCGTACCAACAAACTACTTTTATGTGATTTTTGTTAATAATTTGTGTGGAAGAAGCGTCGTAAATACTTGAATGTGAATTCTTTAATATATCAGTTGATACCAAAGGAATTTCAGAATATTCAAGAATACCTTTAAGTTCATTTTGAGCTGCTTTTTGAACCGCTTTATTCACATCCTCAATGGTTACACTTTTCTCAACCTCGACAACTAAATCTACTACGCTTCCATTGGGTACAGGTACTCTCATAGCCATTCCATCAAGTTTCCCATTAAGTTCAGGTAGTACCATTCCAACTGCTTTTGCTGCTCCTGTTGATGTGGGTATTATGTTTTGGGTTGCACTTCGTCCTCTTCTAAAGTCGCTGTGTGTAGTTTCAGCGAGTGCTTGATCATTGGTATATGCATGAACAGTTGTCATTAGTCCAGACTTAATTTTAAAATTATCATTTAGAACCTTTGCAATTGGAGCAAGACAATTCGTTGTGCAAGATGCATTTGAAATAAGATTATCGTCATCAGATAAAGAATCATCATTCACACCAAGAACGACTGTTGCATCTATTTCATCTTTGGGAGGTACAGTAAGAATGACTTTTTTTGCACCTGAACTTATGTGCTTTTCTAGAGATTCTTTATCTCTGAAAAAACCAGTTGATTCGACCACAAGTTCAACACCTAAATCATTCCAAGGAATTGTTGCTGGATCACTATGTGAGATTAATTTAATAATTCTATCTCCAACTATTAAATCGTCATCTTTAAGTTCAACATGCATATCAAGAACTCCCATAATTGAATCATGTTTAAACAGATATACAAGATTTTCTCGATCTCCAAGGTCGTTTATTGCGATAACGTTCAAATCTGAATTAGATTCAATTATGATTCTTAAAATTGATCTACCTATTCTTCCAAATCCATTTATTCCAATATTATTCAAATTGATCACCTGTTGATTTTACAGTTTCGATGATTCTAGAGGCGTAGCCCCAACCATTATCAAACCAAATAATGAGTTTTAATTTATTTTCATCAATACACATAGTGGATAGTCCATCAATAATTCCTGAAAGTGAATTTCCTACTACATCAGAAGACACTATTGGATCATAAGTTATACCAATTATGTCTTGTAAATCAGGTTCTTTAGTTTTTTCATCAAAGAAATTATTAACCTCTTCTTTTGATGTATTATTTTTTAAATTTATTGTTAAATCAATGGTGCTTCCATCAGGAACAGGCACTGTCATTGAAAAAGAAGCAATCTTTTGAATTAATTCAGGCAACGCTGTTTCAATGACCTTAGATGAATTGGTAATCGCTGGGATAATATTTTCACCTGCTGCTCTATTTTTTCTAAAACCTTCACCTGCAACATCTGCTAAACGATTTGAATTTGAATAACCATGTATGGTAGTTATAAATACTTCCTCAACACCATATTCGTTGTTTATCATCTTTAATATAGGCCCAACAGCATTGGCAGTATTTGATCCAAAAGAAATTATGTTTGATTCTAAATCTATTACTTCATCATTACATCCAGATATTAATAACGGTATTTCCTTCAAATTCTCTGGAGTAGATGCTATGAAAACTTTTTTTGCACCCTTAGTGAGATGCTTTTCAGACTCTTCTAAGTTTTGAGATTTTCCAGTAGCCAATATAACTATGTCAGTATTTAACGAGGTCCAATTTGATTCATCTGCATTTTTCCAATTATTAAATATTGTTTTGTTATTATTTACAACTATTCCATCCTCTAAAACATTTATCTCATGATCTAGTTGTCCATAAATTGAATCATACTTAAGAAGATAAATCAGATTTTCCTTATCTGCTGTATCAGATACGGATACTATGTTAATTTTCTCATCATCAAGAGACTGCCTGTACAGATCTCTTCCAATCCTTCCAAAACCAACTATTGAAACGTTAACCATATGTCACTCTCTACTTATGAATTCTTATAAATTCTTGGTACAATCAAATCATAATATTATCGAATAGTTAAAAATTATGTCTAGTTTAGAAAAAAAAATTGAAGAATATATTTTTGGAGAGATCTCCACATATGAACTTTTAGACTCTGCCTTTAATAAAAAACTAGATTATTTTGGTAAAGACATAACTTACAGTCCAAAAGTTTTTATCCCGTTGACTACATTATGTCAAGACTCATGCGGATATTGTACATTTGTTAAATCACCAAAAGAGGGTGGGGCATATTTAACATTTGACGAAGTAGATGCAATTGCACAGGTAGGAGATCAAACAGGATGTTTTGAAGCATTATTTACCTTAGGAGATAAACCAGAAAATAAATGGTCATTTGCGTCAGATGAATTAAACAAATTTGGGTATAACGACACTTTTTCTTATCTGCTTGAGAATGCCAAACGAATAAATGAAAAATATTATCTATTTCCTCATATAAATCCTGGTTTAATGTCACGAAATGAAATAATCGAATACAAAAAATACTCACCGTCAGGTGGCTTGATGCTGGAAACTTTTTCATCAAAAATAAATGAAAAGGGTCATGCTCATTATGGGGCTAAAACTAAAAATATTAAATTAAGACTGAATACATTAAATAATGCAATGGAAGAAAAATATCCTATGACTACCGGTTTACTATTAGGTATCGCTGATACTAAAGAAGAATTAATATTTGATATTTTTAAACTTATTCAAACTTGTAAAGAAAACACATCAATTCAGGAAATAATTCTTCAAAATTTTAGAGCTAAACAAAATACGGCTATGAAAAATAGTTCTGAAATTATTAATGATTTATTTTTAAGAATAATTGCTACAACAAGGATTTTTTTGCCAAGCCATATTTCACTTCAGATACCTCCTAATTTAGTTAATGATATTGACTTGTTTATAAAATCAGGAATAAATGATTTTGGGGGTATCTCGCCAAAAACAATTGATTGGGTTAATCCAGAACATACATGGCCAAATATTCAAGATTTGAATAAAAGTGTGAAAAGTACCAATCAAGAACTTATTCCAAGGCTTCCTGTATATCCTGCATTTATAAACAGGGAATGGCTTAGTCCTGAAATATATGAAAAAGTAAGTAGTGTAGTAAATGAGAAAGGATATCCACGTGAACATGAATTTACAAAATAATGTTTCTTTTCTAAGAATTAGGCCCTGTGATTCTGACAATGAGATATACCTAAATTCTCGCAAAAAAGAGGGCACATCTTCTTTTTATATAAATAAAAATGTAAATTTAGAAACTATACATAAAAATGGGTTCCAAACAGTATCTGATGATATAAATGAAGATGCCTTTCAATGGTTTGTTAATTCTGAAAATTGGAAAGAATTTAAAGATATTCCAAAATCTAGATTAATTTATAAAGTGTCATCAAGTAATGAAAAAGATTTAGAAGTAATTACTCGATTAAACCCTAGACATATACTTGTTAATAACCTCGAAAGTATAAACGTTCTAAAAAACCTACAACTTTCATTGAGTTTTAAAATATCAAAATATGTAAATTCTGTCGATGAGGCAATTATGTCAATTAATAAAGGAGTTGAAGATCTTTGGTTAAGAGATTGGAGTTATAAAGAAATTAAAATACTTAAAGAAAAGATAGATCAAAACCTTTATGAAAGAACTATCTTCTCGCAAGAACCAGTTAATGAAGCAAGAAAAATACTTTCAAAACTACATTTTACAAACTACCTTCAATCTCGTGACGTTAGGGGGTATAAGCGCTTTCCTACTGATTGGTCACCTGGTTCCGGAAAGGATATCCCTAAACTTAATAAGGCAACTCATAATTTATCATCTTCATTCAAAACAAATAATTTTGAAAATATTTTAGAGAAGGCTAAAGATGGCTACGAAATTTCAAAAAATGAATTGAAAGATTTATTTAAAACATCAGGTAAATATATTAATGATATTGCTGAAGTCGCAAATGAATTAAATCAATCAATACATCAAGATAAAGTTACGTTTGTAAAAAATAGAAATATTAATTATACAAATCAATGTTATTTTAAATGTGGTTTTTGTGGATTTTCTAAAGGTCCAAAAAGTTTAGATCTAAAAGAAAAGCCGTATAATCTCGAACCTCAGGAAGTTGTTGAAAGAAGCATTGAGGCATACAAAGATGGAGCATCTGAAGTTTGCTTACAAGGCGGTATTCATCCTGAATATACCGGTCATTTTTATTTGGACTTAGTACAAAAAATAAAATCTGAAGTACCTGATCTTCACATTCATGGGTTCACACCCTTAGAAATATGGCAAGGTGCTGAAACAATTAACTTATCAGTTAAAGATTATCTTACTTTATTGCAAGAAGCAGGTTTAAACACTTTACCTGGTACTGCTGCAGAGATTTTAGATAACCGAATAAGAGAGTTCCTATGTCCGGATAAAATAACTGCCGAGCAATGGGGATATGTAATGGAAGTTGCTCACTCACTCGGAATTAAATCTACCGCTACGATTATGTTTGGACATATCGACGATATTGAATCATGGTCAAATCATTTCGAATCAATCAGAAATATACAAAAAAGAACTAGGGGATTTACTGAAATTGTACCCTTGCCGTTTGTTCATATGGGCTCACCTATATTTTTACAGGGAAAAAGCATGCCTGGACCTACGTGGGATGAAGTAACTCTTATTCATTCCTTAGCGAGAATCTTTTTCTTTAATAGCATTGATAACATTCAAGCTAGTTGGGTAAAGCTTGGACATGACGGAGTTTCAAAACTTTTAGATGCTGGAGTTAATGACCTCGGTGGCACCTTGATTAATGAAAATATAAGTAGAGCTTCTGGCGCCGACCACGGGCAACACACAACTGACATACAATTCATTGAGTTGATTGAAAAAAATAATAAAGTACCTTTTTTGAGAAATACGCTTTATACCGAGAAAAAAAATTTGTCAGAAGATATGTTATCTAAAAATGTTATCAAACTTTAATATTGTCACACTTTTTCCAGAAATTTTTAAAAATTGGTTAGATATTGGAATTTTATCCTCAGGATTTGAAAAAAAGTTATTTGAATTAACTACTACAAACCTAAGAGACTTTGGTACTGGTAATTACAAACAAGTTGATGATGCACCATACGGTGGAGGACCAGGGATGGTTCTTATGATAGAACCAATGGATAAAGCAATCACCCAATCAAAGAAAGATATTAATATTTTTTTGACTCCTAACGGCCAACAATTAAATGAAAATTTGATAGAAGAACTTCACACATACAATTCAGCAAATATTATTTGTGGAAGGTACGAAGGATTCGATCAGAGATTATTGGAACTTCATAGTGATTATGAGATCTCTATAGGCCAAACTGTAGTTTCTGGAGGAGAAGTTCCTGCAATGTTTCTCATGGAAGCACTTTTGAGAAAATTGCCAGGAATACTAGGTAATTCAGAATCATTAAAGTACGAATCATTTGTAAACGATAAATATGATCATCCTACATATACAAGACCCGAAATTTACAAAGATATGAAAGTTCCAGAAGTATTACTTTCTGGTGATCATAAGAAAATTGAGGAATGGAAAAAGAATAATTTAAAAGACATTTAAAGTATCTTTAAACCTATAATTTCAATCTGAGGCATTATGAACTTAATACAAGAAATTGAAAACAATCAACTTAAATCAGATTTACCTGATATTAGATCTGGTGATTCTGTAAAGGTTAATGTGAAAGTGTCTGAAGGAAACAGAGAAAGAATTCAGACTTATGAAGGCGTTGTTATTTCAATCAATGGTGTAACAGTAAATAAAACAATCACTGTTCGTAAGCTATCTTTTGGAGTAGGTGTCGAAAGAATATTTCCTATTCATGCTCCAATCATTGAATCTATAGAAGTTACTCGTAAAGGAAAAGTTAGAAGATCAAAACTTTACTATCTACGGGATCGTATAGGAAAATCAGCAAAAATTAAAGAAGATAGAACTTCCTAAACTAAAATAAAATTATTATAAAAATTTTAAAAAATATATTTATTATCTTAATCGCATTTATTTTTGCAACCATTTTACGAACATTTATATTTCAAATTTATTACATACCAAGTCTCTCAATGTATCCCAACATAAATATAAATGACAGAGTTATTGTGCTTAAAGATAATTTGTTTGATAACGATTATTCAGTTGGTGACATAGTGGTTTTTTACTCACCAGAATCTATTATCCCAAACAATTCTGATGCGCTTAACGATAATCTAAAAATTTGGGAATTAATTAATAATGAACAGAGCAAAAATTATGTAGTTTATATAAAAAGAATTATCGGTACTCCTGGTGATGAAATAAAAATTAATAAGAATGGTCAAGTTTTTAATAACAACATTGAGATAATTACTGAAAATGTAGTTTCCAATAAAATATCAGACAATATTGAAATTAAATTAAATGATGGTCAATACTTTTTACTTGGTGATAATAGAAATAATAGTTATGACTCTAGATCATTTGGTCCAGTTGCTCAATCAAGAATTATTGGCAAAGCCTTTTTTAAGATATATCCGTTTAATGAAATTCAAAGCTTAAATGATTGAGAATAAAAACTGGGAAAAAAATAAAAATCAATTAATAATTGGAGCAGATGAAGTAGGCCGTGGTTCACTTGCAGGACCAATTGTTGGAGCATCTGTAAAATTAAAATTTCTTGACATGGATTTACTATTTGATGTTAAAGATTCTAAAAAACTCAGTCCAAAAAAGAGAGAAGAAATAGTTGATAGGATAACAAAGAGTAACATTGAATTTTCTATTTCAGAATGTTCAAATAGTTACATTGACGAAAATGGTATTTCAGATGCAAATAAAAAGGTTTTGAGAGATTCTGTAAAGTCGATTTATACAAAAAAAGATAAAGTTTACATTGATCACTTTAACATATCAGAATTTAGTGCCATTTCTCTAGTAAGGGGAGAAGATCATAGTTATGCAATTGCTTTGGCTAGCATCATTGCAAAAGTTCATAGAGATAAAATGATGACGAAATTTGCTGAAGTTTATCCAAATTATTTATTTGAAAAGAATAAGGGTTATGGAACTAGAGAACATTTAGACATGTTGCAAAAGTATGGTCCTTGCACGATTCACAGAACCTCTTTTAATTTAGGGCCCAAGCTATTACGGCAAAAGTAATAATGAGAGCAAATATTATATTTGCGTAGTCAATTTTGTTAGCTTTATACGGCTTATTTGGATTAAAACCCATAACTACATTCTAAATAAATTATGATTAAAATATTAAATATGGTTTTAGAAAGTAATATAAAAAATAATTGTTTGGTAATATCGTTCAATAGTCCAAAAACTTCTAATTCGATTTCTGCTGATGACTGGAAAGAGCTTAAAAAACAAATCAAAGATTTTGAACAAGGTGATCTAAAATATCTTGTGTTAAACAGAGTTAATGAAAACTTTTCTTCTGGTGCACAGCTAGCAGAAAATTTAAACGCCTCAATGGAAGACGTATCCGAAGCTTCCAAAATTTTATGGGAATGCAAAAAACCTGTCATATCAGTTGTAGACGGTGTTTGTGCTGGTGCAGCATCCAATATGATTTTATTAAGTGACTTTATAATTGCGACACCTGAAACGAGATATATTGAAGTTTTTGCAAGAAGAGGTCTCGTTGTTGACTTTAGTGGATCTTGGATATTACCAAGAATAATTGGTGTTCAGAAAGCAAAAGAATTAATGATGACAGCATCAGAAGTGAATGGGGAAACATTAGATAAATTTGGTTTACTTTACAAATTATCTGATAAAGCAGAATTAGATAATGAGCTTGAAAAGTTAATAAATCTTCTTGATAGTCAGAGTTTTATCTCAATTTGTATGATAAAAGATCAAATTAGAAAAGGATTGAACACTAATTTTGATGATTCTTTAGAAATAGAAACCGTAAACCAAAATAATAGATTTATACATTCAGATGTTATGGA
>CEOP01113278.1_pt1 | contig 10995 bp, 11 predicted proteins | sample 361301 | NCBI WGS metagenome assembly CEOP01 (sample SAMEA2619548, study PRJEB7988) | marine metagenome | biome: marine biome (ENVO:00000447); feature: deep chlorophyll maximum layer (ENVO:xxxxxxxx); material: "saline water (ENVO:00002010), including plankton (ENVO:xxxxxxxx)" | depth 55 m
ATTAATAAAGTTTTAATTAAAAATTAATTTTTTATTTACAATGTTAATTTAACGTTAAAAAAAAATCAATGAGTTTATTGATGAAGAAAAACCAGATTTAAATGATAAATATGTTTCTGAAGAGTTTATATGATGGTTAGGGCTCCTAGGCCTAGGGGCTAGAAGTGCAATTGATGATATTGCCTATCTAATAGGATGTAAAGATTTAAATCAAATTGCAGGATCATCAATATCTCTTTCTACTTTTTCAGTTTTTATAAGAGGTTCAACTATTTCTTTTTCATCAATTATACCAAAATCTTTAAAAATTTGATTTCTCATATTTTCATTAATTGATATTGCAAGAATAACAGAAACTAAAAGTCCTATAAATGCATACACAGTATCTTTGACTAGTAACTTAATAGCACGAACCTTATCTCCATCAATTTTTCTAAAGTTTATTGCTATTTCTCTTCCTCCAAGAAGCCCAATAAATACCCAAGTCGTACTTATAGGTATTGTGCTTATAATCTTAAGATAATATAATAAACACGCATAAATAAAGTCAACAACTGTTGCTGCTCTAACATCTATTATGTCACTTTTTTCTGTTACAATTTCTTGAATCCTATCTCCTTTCAAATAAAATAATAACCCTAACCCAAAAAATACAGACGAAGCAACTAATACAAATTGATCCAGATTTAATGATCTAGGCAAAACGACGGCAATATTAGCCATATCCTGCATAATCCATGTTGACCACAAAGCGCCACTGGAAACCCATTGTAATGGCACCCAAATTTTAGAAGGTTTTGTTTTTTTGTATTTTTCAAAAAAATCTGTTGTTATAATCCAAACAAATATTGCAATACAAAATGCTATAAAATAACCAAAAAAACTTTTAGAAATAATACTCGTGATTGAGCTTGCTTGAGTTGTAAAAGCACTTAAAAGAAGTATAGAAGTTGAAACAGGCATTTTAAGCCTTGTGATTATTAATAATACTACTGGAGCAAATACTTGTAAAAAAACAAAATTAGATGGAGCTTCATTTAATCCTTTAGAAAATAACCTGCCATGGCTTATATCTCCATCATAATTCAACCAACTATAGGTAACAGTCAACAAAAAAATAGATCCCATAAATAACCATAGATAATACCATTTTCTATGAGAATTTGAAGCAATAAAGGTTCCAATCGTTTGAATACTATCGTTTGCTATTGCTGAATATGCGGCCAAGAAAAAAATAGTCCACATTGCAAGATCTTTATAAGGAGCTACAAACCAACAAATAACCGATAATACTATAAGCAAAATAGCAAAATATAAATTTGATGATTCTATTTTCAAAGATTTTAATTTAAAATTATAAAATGAAATCTAATCCTATTTAGCAATATATTAATTATAATTTTATTAATTAATTGTTAATTAAATATTAAAAAATTCCAATTGTTTTATAAAAAGCAATATGTATTACCTTTGTAAAACAAAAAAATAAATAATGATAAAAATTGATAAACTTATTGATTCAATAACATCGTATCTAAAAATTAGATTTGACATTTTGAAAATAGATTTAATTGAAAAAATTTCTTCATCAATTTCAAGTGTTATATCTGGTTTTATCCTATTTTTTATTCTTCTATTTGTTCTAGCATTTGCAAGCCTTACAGCGGGAAGCATTTTAAATTTTTATTTTGAAAGTGAATTTTTAGGGTATGCTATTATAACTGGAATTTATATAGTTATTTTTTTTATCATCTATTTTACTGCGAAGTCTGGTAGATTAAAAAAAATGATTGAAAAGGAGCTGCTAAAAGAAAAGGAGAAATCTAAATAATTTAAATTTCATTAAATCGCTTTCTCATCATACCTGCCTGAACACCAAACATTAGCTTAAACCTTCTACAGAAATAGGCTGTGTCTTTAAATCCAACCTTCATTCCGATAACTTTAATAGATTCATCATCGGATCTAAGCATTTTTATTGCTTCTTCCATTCTTCTAAGTTCTATATAGTCTTGAGGGCTGTAACCTGTATTGTTTTTAAAATATTGACCTACATATTCTTCAGAAATATTAAGAAAGTCAGCTAATTTTTTATTCGATAACTCTTTATCTATATTATCACTAACATACTGAAATAAATCAAGTATTCTTTCATCTTTAAAATATTTGAAATTTTCCTCTATAGAAGAAAATAGCGGTTGATTTGATAGAATATATCTTATAATCTCTATGGATAACCTTTGACTTTGAAGGTCTATTAATTTTTCACTACCTGGATACCTGTAATACCTTTCTTTAACAATATCTTTTAAGATTGAAATAGTTTGAGCATTTCTTTCTATAACTAATGGCTTTAGGTTTTTTGAATGAAAAATATTAATTGAATTTAAAACTTTGGTTTCAAAATTTAGGACCAAATATTTTTGATCGATAGGATTCCTTCTTAAAAAATTATCTTTTGCTACATATTTTGTCTTTTCCTCTAAAAAATCATCATAAGACAGCCTTATAGACCTTCCTTTACCAAAAGCCAGAGACACCACTTTATTTGCTGGAATAAATAAAAAAGATTCTTTGTTTACTTTTTTAATATATTTCCCATACCTCAACCTACTATTTATTGGAAAAATAACTGTGTTCTCTATATCATAATAATTCTCAATTATAAACGGTTTTAATACCTTAACTACAGAAACCTTCTTCAAGGTAAAATGTAAATGGTCTAAAACTTTTATAAAATCACTCATAATTTTTCAGTAAATGTTGTGAAAAAGGGAGGTAAATCTAAATTATTTTTTTAAGAAACTATCTTCTTCTCAAAAAAAGCATAAGATAATATAATAATGTAGCAAGTGACTGCAAGGCCACAACAACATATGTCATAGCTGCCCACTTAAGTGCATCTTTAGCCATAACAGATTCTTCTCTAGTTACTATTTGCCTGTTTGAAACCCAAGCTATAGCGCGATTACTTGCATCAAATTCTACGGGTAACGTAATAAACGAAAAAAGAGTAAATGCACCGTAACAAAAAATAATTATCAATAAAGCCATATTCATAGGAATGATACCAGGCAATATAAAAGCTGAAAAAAACATCAATCCAAAAACATAACTCATAGTTGTTCCTGCAAACGTTTGTATTGGAACTAGTGCAGATCTCATTTTGAGAAATGCATATTGAGTAGCATGTTGAACAGCATGTCCACACTCGTGAGCAGCAACAGCTGCTGCACTAACCGACCTGCCCTCATAAACCTCAGGGCTTAAATTGATAGTTTTATTTAATGGATTATAATGATCAGTTAATTTTCCAGGAACAGATACTACTTTAACATCATATATGTCATGGTCTCGTAACATAATTTCCGCTATTTCTCTACCAGAAAGATTTTTTCTCAGAGATACCTGTGAATATTTATGAAATTTTGACTTTAGTTTATTTTGCACATAGTATCCTATGCCCATAAAAACAAACCCTATAAAAAGTAACCCTGGATCGAAATACATCATTTAATTTCTTTTAAAAATTTAGAGGTTGAATATCCCTCTTTTAATTTAACAATTTTTACTTTGCCTCCATTTTTAATCACGTGCTCTCCACCAACTATTTCACTTAACTTATAATCCCCACCTTTCACAAGAACAGCAGGGGAAATACATTTAATTAAATTTAAAGGCGTTTCTTCTTCGAAGATAATAACAAAATCAACAATTTTCAAGCATGCTAAAATTACTAGTCTATCTTGTTGATTTACAACTGGCCTTCCCTCTCCTTTCAAGACTCTCACAGAACTATCTGAATTAACTCCAACAATCAATACGTCTCCAAAAGATTTTGCTTTTTGTAACAATTTCAGGTGACCAGGATGAAGCAAATCAAAACAGCCGTTTGTAAAAACAACTTTCTTATCGGATTTACAAAATAAATCGATTGTCTTACTCAAACTATCATTCGATAAAATTTTATTTTCAATTTCTTTTGTAAACATTTAAATAAAAAAGAATTAAACTAATTAAACCATAAAACAAAATAGCAATTACCTGATTTGCATGAACAAGGGTTGCAAAAAACAGTGCATCTTCATAAATAATACCGTAATAGATTAGAATTGAACTTACAAATAAATGATACGCTCCGATTCCTGCATTAACAGGGACAATCGTTCCAATTGCGCCCGCAACCAAAATAGATAATGCAGCTGAAAAGCCGAGCATTGAAGTTTCTTCAACTGAAAAAAACAATATGTAGCCAACAACAAAATATATTAACCATAAAATTATAGTAGATATAAAAAATTCAAATTTTTTTTCAAGAGAAAAGATTGATAACAGACCAGATTTAAATTCATTAATTTTTTCTTTAAACTTTTCGTAAAAATCAAATCTTTTAAAAATTTTGTTGAGAAATAAATAAAGAAAAATACATATAGAAAAAATAAGAACCAGATAATATACTATATTATCCAATTCAGCATTTGCAACCACTTCAATCATCAAATAATTATAAAACCTATCAAATTCAACCAACAATAAAATCAAAGACAAAATAAATACTGAAATCAAATCAACAATTCTTTCAGTAACAACTGAACCAATGGACATTGAAAACTTTACTTTATCAGTTTTTGTTAACACGTAGCATCTAACTATATCATTAATTCTTGGCAAAATAATTGCAGATAGATATGATATAATCAGACCAAGTGTTGTCTTATAAACTGAAAGTTTTTTATACTTAAATTCAAGTAATAAATTCCACCTATATGCTCTAACAACAAATTCAAATAATGAAATGAAAATTGCAAACAAAAACCATGAATAGGATACTTTTTGTATTCTTGAGCTATAAGAGCTGATGTCAACATCTTTGAAAACAAAAAACAAAATAGATAGACCTATCGTAAGTGATACTATAAAGTTTAAAAAATAATTTAAGTTTTTTTTATCCAAGAAATTGAATTTGATGCAAATCTAATAATATTAGTTTAGGGTAAAAAAATCGGTTTTATTAATTTCAAAAAAAATGATATTAGACAAGAATTGATAAATCAGCTTGAATTGATTAAATTTGTGTCCCTTTTTTAGTTGTACTTTAAAAGCTAACCGAACTTTACTTTATGGCAAAATATAAAATTCTTTACGTAGCAAGTGAAATTAACCCATTTCTACAAACATCAGAAGTCGCTGATTTTGTGAGAAATTTACCACAAGCAATGCAAGAAAAAGGGATGGAGATACGAATACTAGTTCCTAGGTTTGGATTAATAAATGAGAGGAAGAACCGATTGCATGAAGTTGTCAGGTTATCTGGTATCAACATTGAAGTTGGAGATGATGAAAAACCATTGATAATTAAAGTTGCATCAATACCAAAAGCAAAACTTCAAGTTTATTTTATTGATAATGAAGATTATTTTAAAAGAAAATTTGTTTTCAACAATAAAGAAGGAGATTTCTATAAAGATAATGATGAAAGATGTATTTTCTTTTGTAAAGGAGTTTTGGAAACTGTAATTAAATTAGGATGGGCACCAGACATTGTTCATTGCAACGACTGGATGACATGCTTAATTCCTCTTTACATCAAATCTACTTACAAAAACGATCCTATTTTTAAAGATACCAAAACAGTTTTTACTGTCTATGATAATGCTTTTAAACATAAATTTGATAAAAGTATTATTGAAAAAGCAAAAATGACTGATATCGATGATGGGATGTTAAATTCTCTAAAAACAGGGGATTATAAAGGGTTCTTAAAAATAGGAATGGAATATGCAGATGCTGTAATTAAATCAAAAGATGAGATAAGTAAACGTTTCGATAAGCTAATTTCAGATACAGTAAAAGAAAAAAAATTCGATGTAATTAAAAGTGACCAAAACTATTTAGAAGCTTATTATAAATTATATAATGAACTTGTCAGCTAAAAGCATTATTTTTTTTTTATTTTTTTTATTACTCTATAGTTCATGCGATGAATCAAGTGAAGTTGGTCTTGAGCTAGAAGATCAAAATAATAACCTTGAAGCAAAGTACATAGAAATACCATTGACTACTTCCAATATATATCTTGATAGTGTCAGGACGGACTATGGATCTCTCATTTTTGGAAAATATGATAACCCAATATTTGGGCAAACAAAAGCGGTAGGATATTCTCAATTTTCTCCTGAAATTATTTCTCCTGATCTGGTGACTACAGATTTATCAATTCAGCCATCTGATTCATCTATTTTAGATTCTATAAAATTATTTTTGAGCTATTCTTATGTTCATGGAGATGAATTTGAAGAAGAGCAAGAAATTTCTGTTAGATTGATAGAAGATACATTATTTGCTAGTGGAATATATTTATCATCTAAAACTATTCCTTTAGTTACTAACAAATCTGCTATTGGTTTTTCTCGTTTTACTGTAAATAAACCCGGAGACTCCTTGCTAACTATTCCATTGACAATGACTTATGGGAATTTATTACTTAATTTGGCAAAACAGGGTGTTTCAAGTAGAGAGATGAGGGAGTCTACAAAAGGTATTGCCTTTGATCCAGGAGTAGATAACAAATTAATTTGCGGTTTTGATCTTAGCAATGAATTTAGTAGAATAATTGTTTATTATCACAACTCCAATGAAGACACTGTATCAAACCAATACCGACTTAGGTTTGATTCTCCTTTATCAAAACATTACAGTAACTATACAACTGATAGAAGCTCATCCACATTATCCACAATAGATATGAAAAATTTAAATGAATTTAATCTTAATGACAAAATATATTGGCAGTCTGGTAGCGGTATTTATCCTATGATTGATTTATCTGGATTTACAAATTTTACCGATACCGCACAAAATATTATTCTTAATAAAGTTGAACTTTCAATGGGGCCAATAGATGACTCAGAAAAAAAATATATCAATCCCCCTAGTACGGCAATTTTTTATTTTGCAAAAGATGACAATAATGTTAATTCGGCAGGTATTGAAAGTACCCCTGTGAATAATGTCATTTTAAAAGATAATGCATATTATGGCCAAGATGAAGACCCAGCATATTATGCGTATGACAGTCTAATTTCTCGTACATATAAAGGAACTTCTACTGTTTTTTTCCAAGATTTAGCGATGAAAAAACATGATGTAAAAAAAGTAATAGTTTTTCCATCTACACCTTCAACTTTTAATCAAGCAGTTATAGATAAAACTAAATTTAGATTAAAAGTATTTTACTCCAAACTATAATTTTTTGATTTTATTATTTTCTTGAAAAATAAATTAGAAATATGTGTATTTAGTTTAAAAGATTGCATTACTGCATCTAAATATAATATTGATAGAATTGAATTTTGCAGGGATAGAAATGAAGGTGGTTTAAGTCCAAAAAAAGACGACATTAAAAAAGCTTTAAAGTATCATGATAATATCTTCCCAATAATAAGACCTAGAAAAGGTAATTTTATTTATGATAATGAAGAAATTAATGGCATGATAGATCTAATAAAATATTGCAGAGAAGTTGGATGCAAAGGTGTTGTTTTTGGAGTCCTAAATAGTCAAAATAAAATAGACAAAGAAAAATGTAAAATTTTAATGAGAGAATGTGAGGATATGAGCACAACATTTCACAAAGCATTTGATGAAATAGAAAATATTTATAAGGCTGTTGATGATTTAATTGAAATTGGGTTTGATAGAATTCTTACAAGCGGAAAAAAAGAAAAAGTAATTGATGGAATTGATGAAATAAATAATTTGGTAAAATATTGCAACGGTAAAATATCTATTATGCCGGGGGGAAGTTTAAGATCTGAAAATATTGATAATTTTATAAAAAATAAATTCATAAATGAATTTCATTCTTCATGCATAATTAATAATAATTTGAATGAAGATGAGATTAAAAAATTAATTAAGAGAATAAGCGACGTATGATGATCCTGAATTTGTGCCTAATTTTCCTCCTCCACATGCAATTACAATATACTGTTTGCCATCAATTATGTATGTTGAAGGCGTAGCATAACCAGCAGCTGGAAGTTTATCTTCCCAAAGTAACTCGCCTGTAATCTGATCAAATGCTCTTATTTTTTCATCCATTGTTGCTGCAATAATTAAAATTCCTCCAGAAGTAACTAATGGGCCCCCATAGTTTTCAGTCCCTGTATCTATTAAACCTGATCTTTTTAATTTATCATGTTCACCAAGAGGAATTTGCCATAATATGGATGCTTTATTTAAATCAATAGCTGTTAACTGTCCCCATGGAGGCTTAATCGCAGGAAAGCCATCTGGCGCATAATGTTTTTTGAAACCACCAAAAACATAAGGATATGGCCACGAATTAAATTTTTCATAAGTAGAATTTTCCTTTTTAGGATCTATTAAATAATCAACAATTGCTTCTATTTCATCTTTTGAGAGGTTTGCAAAACTTGGCATTATCCCTTTTCCATTTATAATAATTTCTTTTAATGACTTACTAGTCATTCTATCTTTAATATTAACAAGTGTAGGAATGTTAGAATATACTCCCAAATTTCCCTTTAAATCTTGACCATGACATATCATACACCCTGAGTTATAAACAGTTCTTCCCAATGTTAACCCATCCTTTTTATTCATTTTAAGACTCCATGGCATTTCATTAGAGTTAATAAAAATTATTCCAGAGTTTGGATTATAGGCAGCGCCACCCCATTCACCACCTCCATCTAATCCAGGAAATAATATTGTTTCATCTAATGAAAGAGGGAGAAACTCTTCATACTTTGAACTCTCCCAAACTCTTTTAGCAAAATCCCTGGCTTCTTTAGATCTTTCAGGGTAATCGTCCTGGGAAAGTGAAACTCTTGAAAATGGTGGATAGACCGTAGGGACTGGTTGTGTAGGCCAAGAAAATTCTCCTATCAAACTAGATTTAGGTACTGTTTTTTCTATTATTGGATAAATGGGTTCTCCTGTTTTCCTATCAAATACAAATAAATAGCCAGACTTAGTAATTTGAGCTAAAGCATCAATTGTTTTATTATCTTTTTTTATAGTAACCAAATTAGGAGCAGCAGGTAAATCACGATCCCAAATATCATGATGAATTGTTTGATAATGCCATATCCTTTTTCCATTATTAGCATTCAAAGCAATTATACTGTTTGCAAATAAATTTTTTCCTTTTCTATCTCCACCGTAATAATCAAATGCCGCTGATCCTGTTGGAACATATACAATTTCATTTTCGTTATCCAAACTAAGCCCAGCCCATGCATTGGCTCCCCCTGATATTAAATATGCATCTTCCGGCCAAGTATCATATCCATATTCCCTAGGATAAGGGATTGTATGAAAAATCCATTCAATTTTTCCAGTAAAAACATTGAAAGCTCTAATATGTCCCGGAACAGCGCCTGTAGACTCCGATGCTCTATGACCTAAAATAAGTAAATTTTTAAATATCACACCAGGAGTGTTGGCTGCCAAAAGTAAACTGTCAACGTTTCTTCCTAATCCTTCTTTTAAATCTACTACCCCATTTTTTCCAAATGATTCAATTAATTTTCCAGTTCTAGGGTTTACTGCATAAAGCTTTGAATACGTTGCATAAAGTATTCTATCTCCATCTGAGTTTCTAAAATAATTTAAACCTCTATTTACTCCTGTTCCATGTGATGAAAACATTCCATCATATGGATCAAATTCCCATAGCTTGCTTCCATTGGAAGCATCCAATGCAAAAAGCTTCATTTTAGCCGATGTACCAAACAATGCTCCATCAATAATTAAAGGGTTACATTGAATTTGAGATCGATTCTCCAAATCATGATCGTTACTTTTAAATTCCCAGGCTTTCCTTAACTTATGAACATTATCTATATTAATCTGATCAAATGGTTTAAAATGACTAACAGAATTATCACCTCTATAATACGCCCAATCATTAACACTAAATTCTCTTTTAAAAGTACAGCTCGTCAAAAAAAATAATAAATAAAAAAAAATTCTATTCATTGTTATTTTGAACTAAAAATTAAAGATTCCTTAGCCTGGAAATATGTGTTCAAAAGAATACAAAAAGCAATAACTTTTTGAGAGGTAACTTGAATAAATAAAGCAGAGTTACTTTCAAAAGGATTCGGTCCATAATCCATCATGAGAATAAATAATATCATTGATAGAGAAAATAAAATAGAAACAAATAAAAGTTGATTATTCATTTGGTTATTATAATGAATCGCTATTGATTGAAATATGGCAAAAAGAAATAGAGATCTAAATGCAAGTTTTACAAAAAAAACATGTTCATCAAAACTTGTTTCATCAGCAGTAAATAATGCTATACATACAAAAGAAAAAATGGAAATTAGCAGAAAAATCAATGCTACTTTAATGAAATTATAACTTTTTTTTTCAGTTTTAAAAAACTGAAAATATTTAGAATAAAAAATTAAAAAAGAAATACTTACAAGAATAAGAGAAGCATTAAATAGCAGAGAGGAAATAAAATTATCTTCACCATTTCTAGCTGTTATTTCGCCCAAATTACTTAGAAAATTGTAGAAAAATAAATAACCATCAGTATCCTTATCTATAATGGTTCCTCCAGGATAAAGGATCATTGATATAAAATTCAGTAATAGAAAAATACCTATTCCCCAAAATGTTTGTTTTATTCTAAAGTTATCCATTGCATAAAAATAAACAATCTATATTTATATAATGAAAATAGCAGTAATAGGATCAGGAATTTGGGGAGCATGCTCGGCATATTTCTTAAAAAAGTCAGGTGCAGATGTAGATCTTTATGATATGTGGGGTCCTGGAAATTCTAGGTCAGGTTCAGGGGGAGCTTCAAGAATTATTAGATTAGCCTATGGTAAAGATAAGATCTACTCTGAACTCACAAACAAGTCTTTTAAATTTTGGGAAGAGCTATCTAAGAAAAGTGAAAGAAAATTATATTTTGAAAATGGAATGTTATGGCTCGTTACACAAAAA
>CEOP01236632.1_pt1 | contig 10991 bp, 10 predicted proteins | sample 361301 | NCBI WGS metagenome assembly CEOP01 (sample SAMEA2619548, study PRJEB7988) | marine metagenome | biome: marine biome (ENVO:00000447); feature: deep chlorophyll maximum layer (ENVO:xxxxxxxx); material: "saline water (ENVO:00002010), including plankton (ENVO:xxxxxxxx)" | depth 55 m
GGTTAACAGCCGCTCGCTCTACCAACTGAGCTATAGGGGATAAGAACGTGGAATTATAGCAAAATGGGAGCATTAGCCAATAGGGGTTGAAGAAATTGCTGATGATTCCTACAATATGGGGCTCCCCAACATATTGGGGGAATTTGGAGCCCTATTATGAAGAACGATATCCACCCTGAATACCACAACGACTGCAAAGTTTTCTTTCGCGGCGAGCACGTCATGACAATCGGCGCAACAGTGCCTGAGATGCATGTTGACATTTGGTCTGGATCACACCCGTTCTACACCGGCAAAGCTGCGTTTGTTGATGCTGCAGGTCGTGTTGAAAAGTTCCAAAACAAATTTAAAGGCAATTACTTCAAGAACAAGAAATAATTCTCCGTGACTATCACATCAAGTGAGTCCTTCAGCGCAAAGTGACAGTCACGCTGTTGTTCGGTACCATAAGCCTGTGTCCGATCGCATCCCAGAAAATGTAGCTGAGAAACTTCGTGAGATTGTTGTGCAACACAACGATCTTGCCGAGCAACTTTTAGATCCCGACATACTCACGGACCACAAAAAAGTTACATCACTCTCGATTAAAAAAGCAACAATCGCCCCAATTGTCGAGCAGTTTGAATCATACGAATCTGCACTTTCCCAAGAACAAGAATGCAATGAACTTCTTGGCGGTGCTGACACGGACCTCTCTGCTATGGCAAAAGAAGAACTACCCGAACTCGATTCGCAACTTACCAAACTCACAGAGCAAATACAAAAACAACTCGTCACCGCAGATGAACAATCTGTGGGATCAGTTATCCTTGAAGTACGCGCTGGTGTCGGCGGTGATGAAGCAGCGATTTGGGCTGGCGATATCGAAGAAATGTACCGGCGATTTGCCACTAATCGTGGATGGAAAATCGAAGACATGGAACGAAGCGCTGGTGAAATGGGTGGTTGCAAAGCAGTCATGTTTGGCATCGCAGGCGAAGGGGTCTGGGCGAACCTTGCTTTCGAAAGTGGAACGCACCAAGTAAAACGCGTGCCTGCAACCGAAACACAAGGACGAATTCATACCTCCACCGCTACTGTCGCTGTGCTCCCTGAACCCGAAGAAGTCGAAGTTGATCTTGACCCGAACGATGTTAAAGAATCGATCACTACTTCAACTGGGCCAGGCGGACAAAACGTCAACAAGGTCGCGACTGCTGTACATTTGATCCACGAACCTACTGGTGTTGAAGTTCGAATGCAAGATACAAAAAGCCAGGCGCAAAATAGAGAGAAGGCATGGAAGTTACTCCGCGCTCGATTGTTCGATGCACAAAAAGCAAAGATAGATACAGAGCGCGCAGAACAAAGAAACTCACTGATTGGCTCTGCCAGCCGTGCTGAAAAAATTCGTACATATCGATACAAAGACAATCTTATCGTCGACCACCGCATTAGCGGGAACTACAACCTTGCTGATGGCATGTCGGGAAACATGCAACAAATGATTGACCAACTTATAGAAGCCGAAACAGCTAGAAGATTAGCAGAACTCTAACCCACCAATCAACGCCCACCTGGAAACAAACATGTTACACCCAGACGAAATTGTAATTATTGATCAAGTCATTCCAATAGTCATAGGCGCACATTTATGCGCCGAGCTTGGGGACCGTCGCCGTGGGTATTACCTCGGCGAAGCGATGGTTGATTGGATGGAGCAACACGAAATTTCAGGTCCGCCATGGCCAATCGTGTGCAGCGACTTGTGGTACCTCAATGATACTCAGTTACGCACCCGGCCCACTATTTGTATTGGGCAACCTGAGGTCAATGCGGCAACTGCTGCGCTTTCGCCAAAACTCGGAACAATTCTGCTCGCTGATGGCGCCTACCGCATTCAAGGCGACCCAGAGTTTGTTGATTTAAAGTGCGCACTTTGGGGAATTGACGACACGCACACCAACCAGTGTGTCGAACAATTCGTAAAAAACTCGCTCCCACACTTCCTTGGAGCAATTTTCGGTGTTTCTGTTGAAAAATAACTGCAAGTAGCGTACCCTGTAACTGCGGATGAGCGTGGCTAGACACCAGCTTGCTTTTTACTACACGGAACTACGCTCATGACAAAACCAAAAACATATAGTCGATTCGGCTTCACCCTCATCGAAATTCTTGTTGTGATTGCAATCATTGCAGTCCTTGCGAGCATTTTGCTCCCTGCCCTTCAGAAGGTACAAGAAACTGCGAAGAAAACGAAGACTTCTAGTTTGTTGCAATCATTTGCCCGCGCATGCGATGAGTTTGCTCTCGACCACGGTCGGTATCCTGGTTTAATTCCAGATTCTGCAGTGGATGGAACAAGCATGACATCTGCACAAAACGCGTTGCTTGAATTGATGGGTGGTGCGCGCGCAGTCAACAACCAATCGCCACAAACGGTGCGGAATGAGTTTGACGATTTTGCGAGTACTGCAACTGTGCTAAACACGGTTACAGATCCCGCAAGTGGATTAACGTGGGACATTGCTTTTAACGAATCGCGTTTTGGTGAAGGACCATGGATTAACGGGCGTGTCTACGAACCATACTTCAGCCCAAAATCAAGCGACTTAAAGTACGTACCATTTGACACCAATAATGCTGGGTCTTTTGAATACCCTGGAATTGTCGATGCGTGGGACATGCCCATCATATATCTACGTGCTGGTCGAAAAAACGGTGTAATCATTGATTATGCAGCGAACGGACGGCTTCCACAATTTGACCTTCCAGAGATGGATGATCATTTTCAAGACACGTTAAACATCAATGCAAGCATCATTGGACCAACTATTTCCACAGAAGACCAAACAAAAATTGCGTGGATTACACTTATGCTCGCTCACCCAACATTTTGGGAAATCGACGCTTCTAATGCAGGCACCGAATTTGATATGGGCACGGCGTGGGGCACATCCCGTGGGCGTTACATGTTGCTCTCCGCTGGGCCAGACAACATATACCTTGAAATTTCAAATGAACAAATACACGAAAACCAAGAGATTGATGTACAAAATCCCACTTCAAGTTTACTTAGCCCTACAAGCGGCACTGTTACTCCAAAGATGATGGAAACCTTTGATGACGTCGTTGTTTATGGCGGTGCGTAGCCCTGAATTGTCTCAGCTCGGTATCCTTCGATTAATTAAAAAGGGCTCTCCGATGAGAGCCCTTTTTTCATGTTCGTTACTTTTACTGGTTTAATTTACGCAAAGAGATTTTGCGCATCGATAAATTCGATAACTTTTGCAACACATGTTTCAAGATCATCTTCATGTGTTTTCAGGTGAAGTTCAGCATTTGCTGGTGCTTCGTAAGGAGCATCAATTCCAGTGAATCCTTTGATTTCGCCAGCACGAGCTTTCTTATAGAGCCCCTTAGGGTCACGCTCTTCTGCAGCTTCTAATGAACAATCAATGTAGCACTCAAAATAAGGAACATTATTTTCGGCGTGAAGTGCACGAACTGCGTTTCTGTCTTCTGAATAAGGGCTGATGAAACTTGCTATTGAAAGAACGCCAGCGTCTGCAAATAGTTTTGACACTTCACCGATGCGTCGAATGTTTTCAGTTCGATCCTCTGGAGAGAAACCGAGATTTTTGTTCAAGCCCATGCGAATGTTGTCGCCGTCAAGGCGGTAAGCGTGATTGCCTCGGCTCAAAAGCACTTGTTCAACTGCGACTGCAATTGTACTTTTGCCCGAACCTGAAAGTCCAGTGAACCAAAAGGTAGCACCCTTTTGACCCATGTTCTCTACTCGTTCTTCAGCAGATACTGTGCCTTCGTGAAATGTAATGTTTGTTGCTACTTGTTCAGCCATTTGTTTTTTCCTTAATGAAATATTTTTCGTAGGTTATGCGGTTACTGTTGATGTTGCCCATTCGATAAGAACGTCCGCAACTTCAGGACGTGAGAATTCGGCCGGTGGGCGTTCGCCTTGTTCAAGCAACGCTCGAACTTTTGTTCCTGACAAGAAAATTTGGTCGCCTTCAAGTTTCGGAAACGTTTTGGAACTAACCATGCCTTGCGCCTTTTTGGAGTACGCAGCGTGCTCAAACTTAAGTGGAACGATACCGATTTCTTGAGCAGTAAAGTTGTCGAATAGGTTTTGCGCGTCGTAAGTACCGTAGTAATCACCAACACCAGCATGGTCGCGACCAACGATAAAGTGTGTTACGCCGTAGTTCTTACGAATAAGTGCGTGCAAGATCGCTTCGCGTGGTCCTGCATAACGCATTGCGCCAGGCATGACTGAAAGTGCAGTGCAATCACGAACAAAGTAGTTGTCGATGATTGTGTTGTAGCAATCCATACGAACGTCCGCTGGAATGTCGCCTTCTTTAGTTTCGCCCACGAGTGGGTGAATCAAAAGACCGTCGCAAATTTCTTGTGAACATTTGCAGAGATACTCGTGCGCACGGTGAATTGGGTTACGCGTTTGGAACGCAGCAACTGTTTTCCAACCGCGCTTTGCAAAATCTTCGCGAGTTTGCGCAGGAGCGAGTCGGTACTCTGTGAATTGTTCGCCTGGTTCAACCTCAGGAGTGACCGTCGCAACATGAATGTCGCCACCGACGAGCCACTGCCCTTCGTCCATAACTTGTTTCGCACCTGGGTGCGCTTCGTCTTCAGTGCCAAATACGTTTGGAATTTCGAGTGCTTTATCGTGTGCGTAAATTTCGTCACAATCAATGATAGCCATGAATGTTCCGTCTGCGTGATAGAGCGCAGCTTTGCCACCTTCAGTTAGTGTATTTTTCACATCTTCATCTACAGCAAGTGTGATTGGAATCGGCCAAACAGTACCGTCAGCAAGGCGCATGTCTTTGCAGATTGAATCAAAGTCAGCTTTTTTGCAGAAACCAGTAAGTGGACTAAATGCACCGATTGTGATCATTTCAAGGTCGCATGCTTGCTTGGTTGATAGGGTAATGGATGGAAGATTTGCTGCTTCTTCGGCAAGGTTGCCTTCTGCAAATCTGTTGACCAAAGTACCGCCGTGAGGGGCGATGAGGTTGCCTGTAGACATGTTGGATGAGCTCCGTTCTGAGGGTGAAAACTAAAAGGTAATAACCACGTTTTGGCACAAATTGTGCCAAAACAACCGATTTTAGTGAGTCCAAAGCCCTAAAGCAAGACCTTACTGACCAATAAGCAAGAACACTTCATTGCACAAAAAAAACCTACGTTTTCAGCGGATAAACGCCTATCTCGAAAGAGAGTTTTCATTATTTTTGCAACAAGCCAATGTAAATTTTTGCAAGTTCTGATGCGTAGGAATCCCAATTCCAACGAGTTTCAATGTCTTTTTTGGCGTCTATTCCCATCTGAAGTAACTTCGATTGGTCGCTAAGCATTGCATCAAGCGCTTTAGTCGTCGCTTCAACATCGCCCAGTGGTACCAGATACCCCGTTTTACCTACGACAATGAATTCAGGGTTCGAACGCTGATCCGTAGCAATAATCGGTACACCGGAAGCAAGGGTCTCGGCAATGACGAGTTGTGGATCAATGCTCATGTGGCGAATCGGCATCACCACGCAAAGCGATTCCAATAGCAACTTTGGAAGCGTAATGCCATCTTCGTATGGGAAGTGGTACACCGTAAAATTCTTGTGCTTTGATTCGATCGCATCCACACCTTCAATTGGATCCCAATGTTGACGAACTGCAAAGGCAAAACTCACTTCAGGATATTTTGGCGCGAGTTGATCAAAAGCTTCAAGTGCAACATCCGCGCCATTCCTTTTTGTCATGTCACGCCAAAATAAAACGCGATGCTTTGGCAAAATTACAACGTCGCCCTGCTCTTCAACTAAATTTCGAATGACCCCGTGTTTAACTTGCACCGATGCAATGCCATTCGATTTAAGTTTTCCTTGAACATGTTTTGTAGCAGTAATAACTCCATCAACTCGATTCCAAAGACGTTTTGTTAGGAACGAAAAACGCTCTGGAAAAATTGCACCAAACATCGTGACTGCAACTGGAATATTCAATCCAAACAGGCGAAGTCCGCCTGCAAGGTGCGCTGTTCGGTTGTAGCCAAACAAGTGCAAAACATCGAGATCTTGTTCTTTACAAATGGCTTTTATCTCTTTCACCTGTTTCCACAAACGAGAAAAACTCATGCCGTTCGCTTGCTTGCCTGTTCGTTCCAAAATGCCGCCGCGGTCCCGCGCATCTGCAACAAAATGAATGTTCATATTATTGTCTAAACAAAAAGGAAGCGACCTGCCTTCACCAACTTCATTGGTAATCAAGTGCACTTCATGGCCTGCATTTTGCAGCTCTTCGATGCTTCGAAGTGGTACTTGAATATGCCCAGAAACATTATTTTCAAATCCTTTTTGCCCAGCTATCACTGAGACATACACACCAATTTTCATTTGTTACTGCTCATTCCATGCAGATAAATCTCTGTTGAGAAATAAAGATAAACGTTTGTTGTATGGGGCAAAATGGTTCACTAATCGCTCTTTTGTTTTTTGGTTCATGGGCTGATATGCACGACCTTTACTCTTTCGACTTCTTCGCACCGTATCTCCCACCCTACTTTTACTTAACAAAGTCACGATAGATTTCAATCCGCATTGGTGCAACCACTTCCGAAGGGTAGGAAACATTGCTGCATTTTTTCTTTGCCCAATCATCTTGGTTGCGACAGAGCAATTAACGCCAAGAAAAGAATACACTGAATGTATATAGGAAGTATCACTATCGCTTAGATCGTCATACAAAAGAAACAACACGTTTTCACGGATGTAGTGCTCCATGAGGCACTCAATTTGATCAATGTAGTGCCCCCTCTCTAGCAAATCTGGTTCAGACTCCAATGCTTCTTCGAAGTTGCTCCATCCCTCTTCGACTTGCCTTGATTGGTAGTTACTGTACGCTCTATCAATTGGATTTCGCATCACCATCATCAGCTTGCAATCAGGAAGGTGCTTTGCCATTAAGGGGATAGCATCGAGCAAACAATACCCAGTCGCCACCTCGCCTATTGCTTTGTGTTTTGGTTGTGCTGCTTGAAATCGTTCTAGATACCAATCAATCCCATTTGAATAATTTTTATCAAAGAAATACGACTGCTTTTTCTCAGGCAAAAATATTTCCGGGTGCGTTCGCAACGCTGCGTCTGTCCATGTCGTGCCGGAACGCTGACAACCGATCATTAAAAATGATACATTTACTTTCTGTTGTAGTTGGTCGGATTCCATTGATGGAAATATAACACAAAATGAAACTTTACAATTCTTCTGAAAACAACGGAGAATATTATGCGATAATTTCGATAAAAGCATTTACCCTCAAGTGCAATCACAACCTTTTGAAAAACCATCGAACAAATTCATGTCCCACCTCGTACGCATATCTGTGGAGAAGAAGTAATGCCGTCTGAGGGAAAAAAGGGTCTCTATCGTATGGCTACGAACTACGGTCGCCTACTCGCAACTATGGCAATGGGGATAGCTACCGTTCCGCTGCAAATCACATGGCTTGGCATAGAGGGGTTTGGGCTGCTTTCACTCGTGGCTTCTTCCGTTGGGATTGGTGGGATGTTGCAAGACATGATGCGCAGTTCTATGGTGCGGGAACTTGGCGCCGCGTGGCATGATCGTGAAAATGGAAAATTTAAAGAAAGTTATGCGGCGTCGTTCAGAGTAAGCGGTATCGTTGCAGTACTTACTGCATTCGTGTTTGGTGTCATCATGCTCATCATTCCACTCTTAGATATTAAAGAAGAGTGGATTGGACCAGCTCAATGGATCACCGCTTGCGAAGGCATCGCATCTTGCCTTATAGTGCTACTCGCACCAGCGCTCAATATGCTCGTAGTCCGCGAACAATTTTTCTGGCACAATGTTTGGACCGTCGCAAGGCGAAGCGCATACTTGATTGCGACTGCTATTCCGTTTTTGATCATGCATGTTACTGACATTCAACACGGACTGGTTTTGTTTGGAAACATCGTGCTAGCTGTCAATATTGTCAGTACGCTTGCTCTAGTGACAGGGCTAGTCTTTGTGGATAAACGAATGTGCCCAAGCATGCGCGGCGCGACACGTGAAGCGATGAAAAAAGTTTCTGGCACGTTCGGTTGGAATAGCGGCGTAGTACTCGCGATGAATTTACATGAACGAATTGCTAACTTCATAATGAATCTATTCTTTGGTCTCTGGGGAAACGCAATCTTCTCACTCGCACTTCGACTTGTTAGTTACATCCGCATGATGTCTCTTGGAATAACGTTTGGCCTCGATTCTGTCAGTGCTCGGCTGAGTTCTTCTGATGACCAAACAAGTCTAAAATCAATGTTTCGACACAGCACCCGGATGCTCAGTTTCGTCGCATTCCCCGCAATGGTTGTCGTGTTTATTTTTGCTGAACCACTGCTTCGAATGTGGGTTGGCAGAAGCCTTGAAAACCCTGCCGAGTTGCTTCCACCCACGGAAATCCTCGTTAAAATCATGGTCCTTGGGCTCGCTTGCAGGGCAGTTTCAGACGGTTGGATGAAACTGTTTTATGGCGCTGGGCATATTCGAAAATATGCGCCGTTTGTTTTTGGCGGCGGTGTTTGCAACCCGATACTTTCCATTCTTATCATTCTCGTACTTCCAAAAGCTACAGGGTACATTGGTGCCGCTGTTGCATACACTGCAATTTTGCTCGTCGTACACATGTTCATAATGCCGAAAGTTACCGCCTCCAGCGTTGGACTGACATTTAGAAAAATACTGCTTCCATCTGTTCGTCCTCTTCTCATTGCTATTGCTGTTTCGCCAACTTTATTGATTGCACAATATTTTTCAGTAACAGAACTCCTGAATTGGACCGGTGTTATTGCAGGAGTCTGCCTGTATGGATTCGCATACATTATTGCTAGCTGGTTGTTACTTTTTACAAGGCAGGAACGAAGCGGGCTTCTAAAACTTTGTCATCAAGTCGTTGGGCGCTAATTCGTCGAATCATAATCTTTGAATTCTTCGGGTTCATCCTCAGCATACTCTTGATCATACGCTTCTTGCAACGCTTCGTCACTATCATCGTAAAGCGCTTCACTGATGTTTCCGTCTTTCAGATCATGCCATAGACAAATAAAGAATGCGGCTAACACAATGTGTAAAAAGGACCAAGTGTACGTTGGCCAATATACCACCTGATTGAACAACCCCTGAAAATACATAGTCAGCAAAAGCGCAACCAATATGCTATACAGTAGCGACGGCCCAGGTAGGAACGTTCGCATTTTCCATATTCGAATGCCACAATACGATGAATAGACCGTCAAGTAAAACATTGGTGCCGCAAGTGACAGACCACCCAAGTACATCCAGTAAAACCAAGCGTTGTGCGGATGCATGCCAACTTCGTTCATGGATTTTTCAAATGATTCGCCACTTGTGCCAAGCAACCCAAAAATTGGCCGCTTTGGAAACACTTCTGTCATGTAAGCCATCCATATATCGAGACGTCCAGATTCCAAAGAACCCAGTCGATCAAACTCCGCATTCTCGGCTATGGAGATAATCAATGCCAAACCGCCTATGCCACACAAAACCAAAAAGACCATCACTATTGGTCGTTTGGTTAAAACCAATAAAACCGGTAACATAACAAGGGTAATTGCGAGAATTGTTTGCCGACTCGCTGTCAAAACTGACATGCCAATTGTGATTACAAGTGCGGCCATCAAAATCGGCTTTAGCGATTCTTTTTTAAGCGTCATCAACGCATACGCAAAGAGAGGCGTCGCAAGCGCAAACAACATACCGATTTGGTTCGAGTTCGCTCCCCATGGCTCAAAACGACCCTGCCCTTTCAAAAAAGAGCCAAGTGGATCAATCAGGAATGCTGAAACAGGCAGTGCAAGCGCAAAGATGCAACCCCAAGTCAATGCGTCAAGCAGATATTTTAAATCTGAATAATGCACAATCATACGTGCTGTGTAAACTCCTGCAATAGTCACACAAGTCCACTGCAAACGCATGACAAGGGCTCTAGCGACGCCATCGGTTGTCATCACATAAAGAATACTAATACCCGCTAGTATTACAAACATCCACACAACCCCTGGAATAGATCGCTTTGGCCCCGGATAAATGGCAGCTGATATAGCCACAATAAGATACGCAAAGCCCGAAGTAAGTTTTGCGGCTGAAGCAATCGGGCCAAGCCCCTCTGAACGAGCCACAGTCAGCCACGGTACTAAAATCACCAAAGAGATAAACAGTTTTTTCTCTGCAGGAGTCGCCAAAAACAAAAAAATGAGGAATGCAAAAGGTAGCAACAAGATTGGTTGCTCTGCAATAATTTCGAGATAAATATCCGCTCTATCCATATTGGAATACTACCCTGTGAATATCGGCAACAGGTGCGGGAACACTCGCTAATTACCTCGCAATATGTTAAAACTATGAACATGACTAAATCAATTTTCGTAATTCTCTCCCTATCGTTCGCACTCTTTGACACCAATTGTGCCAGCGAGTGGTCACCAATGGTGTACAACGCTATAAAATGGACCGCTGAAAATCAGGGGCAATCGACAATTTCATACACAACGCATGAGGGTATCACACGTGTGCCCATTGCTTATCATGGCGGAGTTGATACCGACAGTTCGGGCGAGATAACCAACAGGAACATTGAAAACTTCACTCGCTGGGCAGAAGATGTTTTACCCCCCGGATACGCGGGCCCAGTTGTGCTTGATTACGAACAACCTTGGTGGAAGGAACTTAGTGCAAAAGCCATTACACCTGAGCGTTTACAGGAAATACTTTCCGTTTACGAAGAAGGCATTCAAGCTGCCCGCGGTGTGTTTCCAAATGCTCAATGGGGCTATTGGGGTCTGCCCTTGTTACGAAACACCGGTCCGATATGGGAAGAGCAAGGCCTATCACTTCATTCGCTTACTTCAACATGCGCAGGCCTGTACCCTGATATTTACGACAGTAGTCCAAACA
>CEOP01060309.1_pt1 | contig 10977 bp, 4 predicted proteins | sample 361301 | NCBI WGS metagenome assembly CEOP01 (sample SAMEA2619548, study PRJEB7988) | marine metagenome | biome: marine biome (ENVO:00000447); feature: deep chlorophyll maximum layer (ENVO:xxxxxxxx); material: "saline water (ENVO:00002010), including plankton (ENVO:xxxxxxxx)" | depth 55 m
AGAGAAAGTATTGCACCTACTAGAATTACGGCCCAACCGACCATTCCAATGATTCGAGCAGTATCGCCACCGGCACCGTCAACCAATGTTTCTGTAGTGGTAACTGTAGTAGTAGTTACAACCTTAGATGCACCTTTAGATAATAATCCGGATTTTTCGCTTTCCGATTTTACTACCTTCTCTTCTGCATCATTAGTTCCTTTTGCCTTATCAAGTAATCCAGCCATAGTTGCCGTCTCCAAGCATTGGTCTAATGACTTGAGTTATGAATTAAGCGCCTGCCGGCGTCATAAATCGTCGATTTTATTGATTTGCGCTATGCGTCAAATGCCAGGAGCTGCTTCACGCCAAAGCGGTTCGCCTTCCTCATCTTCATCAGACAAGTATCTACGTCCTGCAACTGCTGCTGCTAGAGCAACCATTGAAAGTGCTGGTATAAGTTCGAAACCTGGCAGATAAACTCCACGGACATAAACAGTGATCATTTGAGATTCTCTAATACAACCACCGTTGTTACAAGCAAACTCTGATTCAGCATAGAAATCTAGAACGTGGTATGCATCGCTCCAACCTTGAGTCTTAGGAGTTCTTGCTTGAACTCTGACATTGGTAGGGGTTGGAATTGCATCGATTTGAACCTTGACCGAAGGTAAGTTAATTGTGAAACCTGCTTCTTCTAGTTCTTCACGATAAGATTCGGTTACACCCACCTTCATGAAATCTTTCTGATTACCTAAATTATATACCTTGAATTCGAAGTTCTTGTCAGTCTTAGGCATCAATTGAACGAATGGTTCAACTGCTTCAACCTGAACAAGAGAATATTGTAGAATATTGACAATCATGTTATTTTGTGAAGATGCTGAATTGGGCGGAGGTGCGCTTTGTATCTCCTGAACAGTTGCTGACACAGACAAAGTACGGCTTTGCATTGCCATATATGGTGTAGCTCTGACCGAAATTTGGAAATCTACATCTTGGCCTCCACCAATATACATATCACCAGGAGCAGCTGTAGCAAGATTATCACTTGTTACAATAATACTGATTTTCTCTTGGTAGTTAGTCGGGTTACTTGCAGTACAAGTAGTGAAACCTGAGTATGTTGAACCCGGTTTGACTTCAACGTTAATATTGATCGGAGCGCATGTTACGGAAATAGCCGCAGTTGGTATTTGAGCAGCTGCTGGAGCGGCTACAGATAACATCGAAAATATGTATAAAGCTAAAAGAAAGGAAGCACGCTTGAACAATGACACAGTCTCACCTATTATCCATGCCACTCAAGCACCACTCATAACCATTGTGGATATATGGAAGGATAAAACCGCTTGTATAGTCATTTTGAATAAATCTCTCGAAGTAAAAAAGTGGGCCCGAAGGGACTTGAACCCCTGACCCCCCGGTTATGAGCCGGGTGCTCCAACCAACTAAGCTACAGGCCCGTATGGTGGGCGTAGAAGCACTTACAGTTGAACCTTATCATCGTTAATCGAATTGAGAAAGAGAAGATTGACCTGGTTTAATCCAGTCCCTAACCATCGCTTCAACCTCATCCCTAATCGCTTCAGGAACAAAAATCAATGCTCGCTCATTTGGTTGTGATAAGGAACGAATCATGGATGAGTGTTCCGCTGCATCCCTACCATCTTCCAAAAGAATACCCTGCTCATAAGGCATGTAACCTCTCTTTGAAATTTTAGCATACAGAACGTGAATATCTGGATTAAATCCCTTGGAAGATACTACTTCTTCCAATCTCTTACTGATGATATCGACCATCTCTATTGTCAGAGTATCAATTCTAATCGATTTATGAAAATCTTTGCGAGAAAGTAATTTTTCTGCATATATTGAAAGTATTTCATCCGAATGGTTAGCCCAATCAGGTAAAGCTACTTTGACATGTGAATCGTTGATTTCTGCGTACTCTACTGCCGTTAAATCATCCTTTAGAAGCATTAATTGAAGTCTTCCTGTAATTTCTAATTCACCACTCATTGCTAATTCTCTCGCCCTTGAAAGCATTTTTACAAGATAATTTTGAGTTAGCATGTTGACTTTGTGAAAGTAAACTTGGTTGTACATGTGATATCTGGTCACTAAATATGCCTCAATTGCAGGTAGACCCCAATTCTTGACATAGAAGTGTCCATTTTCTCCAACCCGCAATGCTCGAAATACTCTAGCGATATCAAAACCACCAATTTGAGCCCCAGTATTTGCTTGGTCACGAACAAGGTAATCCATCCTGTCAACATCAAGTTGTGAGGATACTATCTCTTTCATGAATGGCGGAATTGATATTCCATCACATTCATTCTGTCCATCCATGAGAGCGAATAAGCGATTCATTCTATCTCCTCCAATGACCTGCTTTAGAGCCTTACCAATTTCGGTTTCTGATGACTCTAGTAGTAATCGGCCCCAATGTTCGTGTGAATGATAAGTAGCAAAAACCTCAGGAGTTTCCAATAGATGTGAATAAGGTGGATGTCCGATATCATGTAATAATGCTGCAAGGTGGACCAACTCTGCATCATCTTTGGAGATTGTACCTGGTTTTACATCCTCAAGAGCAATAGTCAATTGCTTAGCCAAGTAATAGGCACCTAAAGAATGAGAAAATCTATTGTGAGTGGCTGCAGGAAATACGTATTCACAGGTAGATAATTGTTGGATTGAACGAAGCCTCTGGAATTCTTTGGTATCGATTATAGAAGCATGGCTACTAGGTACAAGAATATCTCGATGAATTTCATCTCGAATGACTCTGTCACGCATGTCCATCCCATACAGCGCTTCAGTTCTTTAGTTAAAAAACACGCGTAGATTCAAGATTTTATTGAAGACAAAATGGCCAAAACAGATATGCGTCGCGTTCGTTTCGAGGCAATTATGGCGGACATGCTGAAGAGTATGATGGACAAGATTACTGATGATAATCCTGAAACTCGTGGACAGAAATTATGGGTCATGTTTGCACTCGCAGTGCTACTTGTCGCTGCAATGAATTACTATGCAATGGTTCGTGAACCAGAAATTATTCCAATGGATGAATTAGTCGAATTCAATAATGAAGTCGTCAAAGTTGAAGGTAAAGTCATTTCTTGGAGAGAAGACCCATGGAATTCTGGAGACTGGGAAACTCACGTGATAATTAGTGATGGCACTGCAGTTGTAGAAGTCAGATGGAGCCGTCCTGCCGAAATTCCCCCGATAGGGACAAATGTGATCATAACAGGAGAAGTTGCAGAATTCCAAGGTAATATATTCATGAGAGCTACTGGTTCAGGAGCGATGGAATGGGGTCAAGACGACTTACCGGATGTAATAGAACTAGCAATAGTTGATGTGGCCATGGACCCTGAAAAATATGTAGATGAAGTTATCACGCTAACAGGATACATTGGTGAATCAATACCTCCTGATGAAATGTTTGTCAATGCAGATTTGAGAGACCATCCTTCATACGGTAATTCTGAGCATCAAATTAAACTCAACATAAGGTCCAATGTTGGAGAGTGGATTGAATCATCATCCAAGATTCAAGTAACTGGAACTGTCTCTTATAATCAAAGAGAACTAAATTGGATAATGTCGGTACAGGGGCCAGAAATTTTAGTTGATAGAAATCATCCTGTAGATATTTCAAGACTAGATTGGGGCTCTGAATCAACTTGGAGTTATCAATCCGGAAATCTAGTCAATATCGCTGGATATGTCGAAATTAACGGTGATGATTGGTCACTAAGAGGTCCAAGTGGTACGACAATATGCCTCAACCCAAGTCAAGAGGATATTGATTCATCGGCAAACTCCAGTTGGGATAATACGTTCCACGACATTCAAGGGCGGCTAATGTGGTCAGAATCAGATGCAACATGGTGCGTAGATGCAAATCAAGGGACTCCTTCAGGAAGCCTTGATGGCAGTGAAACAACTGTTAGCCTATTAGCACTATTATCTGGAAACCCAGTAGGATTAATAGAAAATCCAACTCAAAGATATACATTATCTGCTTTCATCAAATATCCTATCGAACCATCTGTAGAGGATGTCAATGGATACTTTGTAGATTCATCCGGATATATGCCAGGTCAAACTACAATTGCTGCAACCTTCCCTGCTCAGACCTCAACACAATGGCTCGAAGCTGGTCAACAGATTTCAGCAAATGTATCAGTAACATGGGATGATGAAGATATGCGAATAAGATTACAAGTTCACGACTATGTGGTTGGAGATGTACCTTCTGCCAAGAATCTTCTATGGGAAGATGGAGCAACACAATGGGGCTATTCTAGAAACCAGATGGTCAATTTAGATGGCCTAGCAGTTCAAGATGATAATGGAGATTGGTGGTTACAAAGAGAAGGTACAAATCAAAGTATACAATTATCTACTGCTGGTGTAAATAGTATAGGAACTGATTCTCTGCATAATGGCACTTCTATGACTTGGAATGGCAGAATGATGCAAATAGAAGATGTTGAGTCCATATCTCTGGTTTTCTCATTGATTTCTGCAGACGTCATAGATAGTGATGGAGATGGATTGTCTGATGATTTAGAATCGATTTATGGAACCAATCCATATAGTTCTGATACAGATGGCGATGGTTCTGATGATAGATTCGAGATAGAAGAAGACACAAACCCAACAAGTGCTAACTGAGATGATATTATGTTCGAAGCTTATTTTGTTGACCTAGGATGGTTACTATTCGCTCTGTTTTTCGGAGTTGGAATGGGGTCGTTGACTGGATTGATTCCGGGTTTCCACGTCAACAATGTCGCTCTAATTCTTCTTGCACTTTCTCCAGTTATGTTGGGTTGGGGAATTCCTCTTTCAGCAGTAGCAGCAATTATTGTTTCAACGGGAACTGTTCATACATTCTTGAATTATATTCCTTCTGCATTACTTGGAGCACCAGATGCAGATCAAGCTCTTTCTTTACTTCCAGGACATAGAATGCTGTTATCTGGTAATGCAGCCAGAGGAGTTGCATGGTCAGCTCGAGGTTCTCAATTAGGACTATTTCTTTCACTACCACTGATAATTGTTGCAAGAATTGCATTTGGAGATGAACTTGGTTGGTATGATTACCTTAGAAACATAGTTTTCTTCCTCTTATTCTCTATCTCATTACTACTACTCGCAACAGAAACTACAAGGTTAGATTGGCCCAAGTGGGTCCGTAAAGGAACAAGAGATATTCTTGGAAGAGATTCTCGTTTCGCCGGATTCTTGACTGCTACAGCATTCTTCTTACTTTCTGGCTTTTATGGCTGGGCTGTATTTACTCTACCTGCAAGGTCTCCAATAGGAATTCCTGATGCAAGCCTACTACTGCCAAGTCTTGCTGGTCTTTTTGGAATTGCAAATTTACTAGATATTTATGCCACTACATCACACATACCTCCACAAAAAGAAGATTGGACATTACCTCCAGTCAAGCCTCTAATCGTTCCATGTTTTTGGTCTGGAGTTGCAGGTGCATCGATGGGAGTTCTGCCGGGGATGACTGCTTCACAGGCAACTGTATTAGTTATGGGCGGTAGAAATGTTGCTGCTAAAATTCAAGGTAAAGAAGGATATGGCATGGATTGGGAAACTCGAAAATTAACCGAACTTACCGATGATGAATTATTGGAAATCGCCATGGCTGAGGCCGAAGGTGATGTTGAAGGTCCACAAACCAAACAAGACCTCGAAGTAATTGCAATTTTATCAGCGGTCAATACTGCGGTTACTGTAATGGTTTTGGGATTCCTGTACATCATTGGACGTTCTCGTTCGGGTGCAACACTTGCACTGAAATTGATGTATCCAATTGATACTTGGTCATCAGCCGAGCCAACTGCAGATTTCATTCGATTGATTGCAATTACAATTGCAGCCGGTATGATGGCAATGCCGATTATTCGTGTAGTTGGAAAAGGTATGCTTCGGTTACACGCTGCAATTCCTTTGCAACAGATGGTTATGGGCGTCATACTTTTCGTTACGGCATTGGTTTGGTTTACCACCGGATTTGTTGGAATTGGTGTACTAATCATTGGAACAATTCTGGGATTATTGCCCCCGAGAATTGGAATTAGAAGAAGCCATGGAATGGGAATCATTATTGTTCCAATTATGATTTACACATTTAATCAGGCTCAAGATGCATTTGGATTCTTGTGAATTCAAATTATCCTTTATGCAAAAGAGATATGCCCTTTGACCATGCCCCCTGTTTGAAGAGGTCTCCCCATGAACCCACGAAAACTGTCGTTTGCTTTAGTCACCCTGATGCTTTTTTCTTCGATAATTCCATTGTTTGAAAGTAATTCCTCGACTTCTCTTGAATCACAAGATGAGGTTTTTCAGTCCAGTTCAATAGCATGTTTAGGCGACATATGTCTAAATGAAGCTCTGCCTAATCCAAATGGAAATGACAATGCTGCATGGCCTGGTGGCGAATGGGTCGAAATTTACAACAATGGAACAATGAGCGTTGATGTAAGTGGATGGTACATAGAAAATAAAGTACAGAAACAAATGATTTTCAATTCGACAACTATTGTTGATTATGACTCCACTAATTCGGCATCTTGGACTATAGCACCTGGCGGTTATATGGTAATTGCAAGAAATGGCATGTCTAATGCAATGTTCTACTTATCTAACTCGAATGATATAATCACACTTTTTGATTCCCTAGGAAATCAAATCGATGTTGCTTCATGGACATTCTCCAGCAGCGGAGCGCCTTCTGGTACCAGCCTGCAAGAAGATCCGGTTGATGCAACTAATGATTGGGTTGCAACAAATAACACAACTCCTGGAGGAGACAATGATGGTGGAGCCACTGGAGGACCTACATTGGTAACAACAGATTTGAGAATAAACGAAGTCATGTCAAATCCATGGCCTTCTGAAGATAGTGATGTTTGGCCAGGTGGCGAGTGGGTAGAAATCCTCAACACCGGCACTGAGGTCATAGACTTGACAGGATGGAATATTGAAGATGCTGCTGGAAATCAGATAACAATGGATGAGTCACATTTAATCGGTTCAGATTCAACTATTGCAGAATCATTCCATATTGCAGGTGGTCACACTCGAATTATTGCGGTTAATGGCTCATCAAATTCAGGACTTCTAAACAATGGTGTGGAACAACTATCGTTGAAATTACCAAATGGTAGTATAACTCATGTTGTGGAATGGTCTGATACTGTAAATGGATATTCTCTTTCTTATGATTCTGTAACACAAAGTATGTTTTATTCAGCATATCCAAGCCTAAACCAAACTAATCCTCTACCTATTGAACAGTTATCTCCTTCTCCTGCTGATGTCAGATTTACTGAAGTTATGCCTCATTCATACTCAAACGGAACTACATTCCCTGATGGAGAGTGGATTGAAATTCACAACTCAGGGACTACCACTGTTGACCTTCTTGGATGGACAATTACCGATGGAATGGGCAATGAAACTACATTAGACCCTGTTTCGCTGGTATTCAATAATACCCAAGGCTCGACAGACATTGCTCCTGACGGAAGGAGATTGGTTCAATTCACCGGTGAAACAAGGCTTTGGGATTATTACAATCACCTAATTTTGATGGATACAACTGGATCGATAAATGATGTTGCTTGGTACTCGAATGATTATGGGATGAATACTTCTTTGATTCGTAATTCAAATCCATCAAGCCCTTGGATGCCGTCCTCATGGATAACTCCTGGACAACCTGAACCCGGTTCTGGACCGGTCTCTAGTAGTGACATAATATTCACAGAAATATTGCCTAATCCCCCTGGTGCTGACACACAAAGTTGGCCGTTAGGTGAATGGATTGAAATTTACAATAATGATTCATCTGTAGCAGATGTCAATGGTTGGAAATTGAAGGCCAATAATAGAAATTTCGTCATCGATGAGTGGAATCTACCTCTTCAATCTGATACTTTGATTCAGCCTGGTGGTGTAGCCATAATTGCTTTGAATGGTACTAGTTCATTCTATCTAAAACAAAGTTCTGACATTATCACAATCGTAGACTCAATGGACTCAATTGTGGATATGGCAGGATGGAATGATACCAATGAAAATCAATCATTAGTCGCTCCGGGTACAAGTCATTCTGGTTATGCCTTAGAAACTGCAGAAGGCCTTTCAGGATGGGTCCAATCAGTATGGAACACCCCTGGCGTAGTAAATCCTACATGGCCAGTATATTCTGGCTCCAATGATTTACTGGTCAGTGAATTTATGGCATCTTGCTCATCAGTGTCAGAATATGATTGGATTGAATTATACAACAATGACACTGTTGAAATAAATCTAAGTCGATGGAGAATGGATACCTCGCTAGGAAACCGTGTTTTCATAAATTCGATGGCAACTATTGACGACTTGGTTTTAGAAAACCTAAGTGGTATGGATAATCAATCTACTTTACTAAATAGTGGAGATTATGCCTTAATTAGATTGGATAATTCATTCCTAATGAATGACCATGAAGTCAGTTTATTCAATCCAGATGGAATTAAAGTTTACAATATGTCTGTAGGAATTAATGATTCTTGTAAATCAAAAATCAATTCTCCCGATGGATGGATTGAAGCACCGTGGAGTACACCTGCTCAAGCAAATCCAGATTTTACTAGTTTAGCAAGTGCTGGTGAGATCATATTCACTCGATTGATGACTGAAGGAAGTAATAATGATGTAAGTAATTCTGAATTTTTCGAACTGAAAAATACTGGTGAATCATTAGCATATCTCGCCGGTTGGACAATTGAAATCACTGCTGGTGGAAATACTAATTCTTACACGATTGGACAATTGACAATTTCCCCTGGTGAATCAGCAGTATTGGCCAATGATGGCGTAGGTATTTGGGTTACAGAATCCTCACCGATAATTCCGGAAAAGCTAGACTACTATTCTTTTAGCGATGTTTTTGGTGAAAATATTCTGATTCCTGACTCTGGTGCTGCAATTCAAATCAAAGATCCAATGGGAATCCTTTCTGATAGTGTTGTTTATGATAATGGCCCTTCAGAAACTGATGGTTGGAGTGGTGAATCGGTTAGCGCACCATTGAGCATCAATATGATAGTCTACATTAGAGGAGATGGATGTAATTTCCTCCCAGATACTGATTCTGCAAGCGATTGGAATCATAAATGGAGTATTTTGGGAGCAAGTAACTTGTGCACATCTACCGAATTTAGTGGACAGAGTTCTATTACCCCACTTATTGGACCGCAAGATGGACTACTTGACTTACTCAACTGGATGGAAGGGGCGACAAGTTCGATACAGGTCCACCTTTATCAGATGCAAGAACCAAGATTGGTTCAAGCATTAATGAATGCTGCTTCCAGAGGACTTGATGTCAAAGTTGTTCTAGACCAGGGCTGTACTTGCTCAATTTGGTCCTATGATGATATGCAGAAGCAAACTGGATTTGCTAGTGAATTAGACAATGCTGGAGCTGAAGTATTTTGGTTTGGAACAGGTAATGACCAACCATATAATTACATTCACAGCAAAGTTGCTGTTAGGGATGGTAGCAGCGTATGGATGTCTTCTGGAAACTGGAAATCTTCTTCTCAACCAGCCCCAGGCGTTAGAGGCAATGTTGAGTGGAGCGTTATAATAGAGAATCAACAACTAGCCGATATAGTTCTACAACAAATGGAACTGGATACAAATACTCAATTTGAGCATGTTACTGCATATTCATCTTCGGATGCTCCAAATGATTGGACTATGCCAGGAGTGGAATCGGTAAGTGGAGGAGGTCTAGCGACTTCATACTCCGTTGACGTCACTGGTGAAGTGCTAACATGTCCCGATAATTGTATTACTGGAATCACTAATTTGATCGATAGTGCTAACTCTGAAGTTGTACTTTCACAACAAACTCTCGATGTTGATTGGTATTGGGGTTGGGGACAGCAAAGTCCGGTAATCAGTTCGATGTATGAGGCGGCAAAGCGAGGGGTTTCGGTTCGTGTAATTATCAATGGAGCATACCTAGATGATGATGACCAAGACATTGTTGACTTACTCAATGAGGTTTGGAATGGTACCGAAGGTTTGGATACTTCTGCAATAATTATGAGTGAAGATGATGATGTATCAAAACTTCATAATAAAGGAATAATTGTTGATGAGAAGAGTGTTTTGGTTTCCTCGATTAATTTAGGAAGTTCTGCGATGAATAGAAATCGTGAGATGGGAGTAGTTATTCATTCAGAAACAATCGCTCAAATCTACAAAGATGCTTGGAATGTGGACTGGAGTCGACTCGACAATGTCACTGATACTGACCAAGATGGATTGATTGACAAATGGGAATTACCTAATGGTCTAAACCGTACCAAGAGAGTTCTAGACTCTGGAATCACAGAAGATCTGTATGATGCTGATGGTGATGGATTATCCAATCTAATAGAATACAATCAAGGTGGACATCCACTTCTAGCAGATACCGATGGCGATTGTATTAGAGATGATGTGGAAATCGCTTGGGCACAAAGTACTGCACTTGATCCAAATGTAGCGACTGTCACTCCATATGATGCCCTAAACATGGCAGATGCTGATGGTGACGGCGTTAACGAATCAGATGCTCTTGGATGTGACTTAGGTGGAATAGATACTGGAGGAAACTCAACTGATAATCAAACACTTGACCCTATTGGAGATGAAGACAATGATGGAATACTCAATGATGTAGATATCTGTCCTGGTACACCTGAAGGAACTCCAACTGATACTGAAGGATGTTCAAACAAGCAACGAATGAGTTTAGCCGATGCAAGTACAGGAGAAGAGGATAATTCAGGTACAAATACCATGCTTTGGGTAATGCTTCTAGCAGGTGTTCTCGCCGCTGGGGCTTTTGTAATTCTAAAACAATTAGAATCAAAGGCTGAATCTGAAAAAGATTTGGTTTCTATC
>CEOP01054133.1_pt1 | contig 10964 bp, 11 predicted proteins | sample 361301 | NCBI WGS metagenome assembly CEOP01 (sample SAMEA2619548, study PRJEB7988) | marine metagenome | biome: marine biome (ENVO:00000447); feature: deep chlorophyll maximum layer (ENVO:xxxxxxxx); material: "saline water (ENVO:00002010), including plankton (ENVO:xxxxxxxx)" | depth 55 m
GATTTTCTGTTTACCGAGTTGAATTAATTCCATTGCGTTACCTATACAATGACCACTTGTTGCACATGCAGAACTAATCGTATAATTCACTCCTTTTATTTTAAAAGGAACAGCTAAAGTTGCGGAGGCTGTACTAGACATTGTTCTAGGTACAACGAAGGGCCCCATTCTTTTTGGATTTTTTTCTCTTGTTTTATCAGCCGCAAGAATAACATTTTCTATTGAAGGGCCTCCTGAACCCATTATCATTCCAGTAAAAACATTACTTATTTCCTTTTCTTCTAATCCAGAGTCTTTTACAGCTTCATTCATAGACACGTAGTTATAAGCTGAACCTGGACCCATAAATCTTATGAACTTTCTGTCAACATGGTCTTCAAGTTTAATCTTTGGTTTACCGTGAACATTACTTTTTAAATTAAATTCTTTATACTCCTCGGAAAATGTAATTCCAGATTTTGAGTTTAAAAGAGACTTGTAAACCTCATCCTGATTGTTTCCAAGACAAGATACAATTCCAACTCCTGTAATTACTACCCTTTTCATGATTTAAATAATCCTACTTTTAAATTTTCTGCTGTGTAAATTATTTTACCATCTGCGCTTAATGTACCATTAGCTAAACCAACAACTGCACCCTCTTTTTTTAAAATTCTTTTCATATTAATTTCATATGTTGCCATTTTAACTTTTTTAAGAACTTCACCAGTAAATTTTACAGAATTTACTCCCAGAGCTCTTCCTTTTCCAGGTTCACCTGTCCATCCTAAAAAAAAACCAACTAACTGCCACATAGCGTCTAAGCCTAAACAACCTGGCATAACTGGATCATTTTGAAAATGGCAATCAAAAAACCAAAGGTTATCCTTAATATCTAGTTCAGCTTTTATTAAACCTTTATTAAATTCTCCATTATCTTTTTTTATATCAGTAATTCTATCAAACATAAGCATTGGAGGAAGGGGTAATTTAGCATTTCCTTTACCAAAAAGCTTACCTTCTCCACATTCTATCAACTCATCATAATTGTAACTGTTTTTTTGCATGATTTTTAAGATAAACTAATACTAGATTTATACTGTTTATTATATATAAAAAAAATAGGTTGATTTTAGCTATAAATAAGTAAAATCTGTGTATATGAAGAAAAAATTAAAAATAGCAGACAAATTAAGGTCCTCAGGCCTACGACCAACAAAGCAAAGAATTCAGATTGCTAAATTTTTATTTGAAAGAGATAAAACTTTTCATTTTACTGTTGAGGACTTAGATTGCTTAATAAATAAAAAAAATAGAAATGCTAAAATTTCTTTAGCTACTTTCTATAATACTGTTCATGCTTTTAAAAAAGCTGGACATTTAAAAGAAATATTAACAAATAATAGCAAAAGTTATTTTGACACACATACCGATTCCCACCATCATTTTTTTGATACAAAAAATAATGAACTAATTGATATTGACTCAAAATCAGTTGAATTAAAAAGCATTCCTAAGGCACCAAAAGGTAAAAAAATTAAAGACATCGATGTTGTTATCAACATTGATAATGATTCTCATTAGTTTATAATAATTCTAAACTACTTGACACTAAATTTTAACAATAATAAAATGAGTACTAATTTATGAGCGAACAAAATAAATGTCCATTTACAGGTGCAGGTACTCCTCCAAAGTTTCCAACTGGAAGAGGCACATCCAATAGAGATTGGTGGCCTAATAACCTCAATCTTAAAGTTTTAAGTCAACATTCGAACTTAGTTGACCCAATGGGAAAAAAATTTAGTTACGCTAAAGAATTTAAAAAGCTAAATTTTAAAGCTTTAAAAAAAGATTTGACCAAATTAATGAGAGATTCCCAAGAATGGTGGCCAGCGGATTATGGACACTACGGACCTTTATTTATTAGATTAGCGTGGCACGCAGCAGGAACATATAGAACTGCCGATGGTCGTGGCGGAGCAGGAACCGGAAACCAAAGATTTGCTCCTCTTAACAGTTGGCCAGATAACGTAAATCTAGATAAGGCAAGACTTTTGCTTTGGCCTATTAAAAAAAAATACGGAAAAAAAATTTCATGGGCAGATTTATTTATTCTAGTTGGAAATGTTGGTTTAGAGTCCATGGGTTTTAAAACTTTTGGATTTGGTGGTGGAAGAGAAGATATTTGGGAACCAGAGGAAGATATTTATTGGGGATCAGAAAAAGAATGGTTAGGTGTAAATAGGTACAGTGGTAAAAGAGATTTAGAGCAGCCTTTAGGTGCATCTCATATGGGTTTGATATATGTAAACCCTCAAGGTCCCGACGCTAACCCAGATCCTTTGTTAGCAGCGCATGATATTCGAGAAACATTTGGCCGTATGGCAATGAATGATTATGAAACAGTTGCACTTGTTGCCGGAGGGCACACTTTTGGAAAATCCCATGGTGCTGCTCCTGAATCTCATAAAGGACCAGAACCTGAAGGATCTAAAATTCAAGATCAAGCAACTGGATGGAATAGTAATTATAAATCTGGTAAAGGGGTCGACACTATAAGCAGTGGAATAGAGGGAGCCTGGACTCAAAATCCTATAAAATGGGACATGGGTTATTATGATTGTTTATATGGTCATGAATGGGAGCTAACGAAAAGCCCAGCCGGAGCACATCAATGGACTCCAAAGAAAAATGGAAAAGAAGTTAAAATGGTACCTGACGCTCATAATAAATCAGTTAAGCACCCTCCAATGATGCAAACTACAGACTTATCTCTTAGGATGGATCCAAAATACGGTCCTATATCTGAAAATTTTCATAAAAATCCAGATGAGTTTGCAGATGCTTTTGCAAGAGCATGGTTTAAATTAACGCATCGAGATATGGGCCCTCGTGCTTGTTATTTAGGAAGCGATATACCAAAAGAAGTTCTTATTTGGCAAGATCCAATCTCAAAACCAAAATATAAACTTAAAAATAAAGATATTAATTTTCTAAAAAGTAAATTAGAAAAATCAGGGCTTTCAATTTCACAATTAGTGACTACTGCTTGGGCTTCTGCATCGACTTTTCGTGGCTCAGACAAGAGAGGTGGAGCTAATGGAGCTAGAATTCGACTTTCACCTCAAAAAGACTGGGAAGTAAATAATCCAACAGAATTAAGTAAAATTATAAAAATTTATGAAAAAATTCAGAAAAATTTTAATACTAAAAAGAAATCTGTATCTATTGCCGACCTGATTGTTTTAGGTGGATCTGTAGGAATTGAAAAAGCAGCTAAAAAAGCAGGTAAAAAAATTACTGTTCCATTTTCGCCTGGAAGAGGAGATGCCTCTCAAGATCAGACTGATATCCATTCTTTTAGTCTATTAGAGCCAAGAGCGGACGGGTTCAGAAACTATTCTAAAGGCAAATATTCAGTATCTGATGAAGAGATGCTTATTGATAGAGCAAACTTAATGAAATTAACAGCACCAGAAATGACTGTCCTAATAGGAGGAATGAGAGTATTAAATACAAATTTTGACGGTTCTAAGCATGGAGTTTTCACAAAAAAACCAGAAGCCCTTACAAATGATTTTTTTGTAAATTTAATTGATATGGGAACGACATGGAAAGAAACCTCCGAAGATGAAGAAACATTTGAAGGTCGTGATCGAAAAACAAAAAAAATTAAATGGGTTGGTACACGAGCTGACTTAATATTTGGTTCAAACTCGCAATTGAGAGCATTAGCTGAAGTGTATGCTACGGAAGACTCAAGCGAAAAATTTACAAACGATTTTGTTGCCGCTTGGACAAAAGTTATGAATCTAGACCGTTTCGACTTGAAACAAAAATAATTTTAAAGTCTACCCCATAAATTTTCTTTTTGTATCCAGCCAGTAAATTTGCTAACTTTTATTTTGCACCAATTTCCCTTGCACTTTCTGACTAAGCAATGTTTGCCTTTTTCTAAAATTACCATTGGCTTAGAATATAAAGTGGGTTTTTTAAATAATAGTACATTTTCTTCAATTATTATAGCAGCCTTCTTTTTTGATAATTGGGATATATGTATCCAGCCTGAATTGTTTTCATGATCAACTATTTTTCTAAAATTGTTTGAGCTATCTTTAATTAAAACAGGAAGATACTTTTTTTTGTAAAAAATTTTTATTGGATATTCAAAAGAAGGCCCCTGTCTCAGATTTACTTTTTCATTCCTTAAAGTTAAAAAATATGACTCATTTGCCAATAACTCAGGATAAAATAAAAAAAAAAAAATAATTAATTTTTTACACATTCTTCAATACAGTCAGAGTTTTTTGTAAGTTTAATCTTTCTAAAATTTGATGTAATTGAATTAAAAACAAGTACTTTTCCAATCAAGTCATTTTTTGTATTTAAAATAGTTTTGATGACTTCATTAGCTTGAAGTGTTCCAGCAATTCCTGCCAGTGTAGATACAATTCCATCTGTTTCACAGTTATTATCTAAATTTGGAGTTTCAGGCATAAAACATCTAAAACAAGGGATTTTTTTTTTAAAGTTAAAATTAAATATTTGCCCGTCAAACTTACTAATTGCTGCAGATATTAATATTTTTTTATATTTAAGACAATGATCGTTAATTAAGTATCTTGTTTCAAAATTATCACTTCCATCACAAATAATTTCAAAATCTTTAAAAATATTCTTAATATTTTTTTTATTTATCTTATTTTTAAAAATTTTTACTTTAATCTTTTTATTAATTTTTTTTATTATTTTTTTTGCCTGATAAACTTTAAATTTTCCTATATCTTGTAGAGAAAATAGTATTTGCCTATTTAGGTTTGACAAGTCAACCTTATCATCATCTATAATACCGATGGTACCCACGCCTGAATTTGCTAGATACAAAATTAAAGGACATCCTAATCCCCCAGCTCCCACCACTAATACTTTAGAATTAAAAATTTTTTTCTGTCCAGCTATACCTATATTTTTTAAGATTATTTGTTTAGAAAATCTTTTAAAATCTTGTTTTGAAACTTTCATAATGACTTATTAAACTCCAGTAGACCCAAATCCACCACTGCCTCGTGTAGTTTTAGATAGTTCTTGAACTTCTTGAAATTCTGCTTGTATTACCGGGCAAACTACCATTTGTGCGATACGCAAACCATTTTCTACAATAAATTTATTTTTACTCAAATTAATTAATATTACTTTTATTTCCCCTCTATAGTCTGCGTCTATCGTACCTGGTGTATTTAAAACAGATATACCTTGTTTTGCAGCTAGGCCAGACCGAGGTCTTATCTGAACTTCATACCCCTCAGGTATAGAAAGTGAAAATCCTGTTGGAATAATTTCTTTTGATCCTGGGTTAATTATAATCTTGTTTTCAATAAAAGCCGCAATATCCATTCCTGAAGAGCCCTTAGTTTCATATTTTGGAGTCAATACTTTGTTAGAAAAACGTTTAATTAAAATTTTTGTCATTAACTAAAAGTTGATTTAAGATTTTTTTGGCAACTATTGTAGCTATAAAGCTTTTTTTATTTTTAGATATAGACTCAATCTTACCATTTTTATAAATCAAAGAAACTTTGTTATATTCCACATTGAATCCAGAATTTTTTTTTGAAACATCATTTGCAATAATAAAATCACAATATTTATTTTTTAATTTCAATTTTGAATTTTCTAATACATTTTCAGTTTCTGCAGAAAAACCTATTACTATTTGTGGTCTATTTTTATTATTTTTTCCAAGAAATTCTAAAATGTCGGAATTTTTTTCTAGTGATATTGTTTTTAATTCATCTGAGTCTTTTTTTAATTTATATTTACTTATTTTTTTTGGCCTAAAATCCGCTACGGCTGCAGCACAAACCGCAATATCTACTGGTAAAGTTTTTTTTACTTCAGCCATCATTTCTTTGGCAGTGGTTACCTTTTTTACATTAAGGTCTTTAGAGAAGTTTATTGAAGATGGCCCAGCGATTAGAGTTGTTTTAATTCCAAGTTTTGATAAAGCCATAGCTATTTCATGACCTTGTTTGCCACTGGACTCATTAGAAATATATCTAATCGGGTCTATATATTCTTTTGTTGGACCTGTAGTCACCAAAGCTTTAATTCCTTTTTTTTTAACAATATCTTTATCTTTAAAATAATTATTTAAGTAAGCAAATATTTGTCTTGGACTAGACATTTTCCCCTCTCCATACTCACCACATGCCATCTCTCCTTTAATAGGACCTATGAATTTATATCCAAAATCTAAAAGTGTTTTTATATTTTTTTGAGTAGCTTTATTTAACCACATTCTGACATTCATAGCTGGTACTAATACTATTTCTTTGTTTGAAGCTAACATAACCGTTGTTGCTAGATCTTCAGCTTTACCAACAATTAATTTTGACATGGTATTTGCCGTAGTTGGAATTGTTAAAATAATGTCTGCCCATCTAGATAATGAAATATGATCTATTTCAGACTCATTATTAACATCAAAAATATTTTCGTAAGGCTTGGCATTTGTTAAAGCAGTAATAGATAAAGGAGTAACAAACTTCTTTCCACCTCTAGTTAGTATAGTTTTTACTTCAACATCCGCTTTTTTAAGTAACCTTATTAAATCTAGAGATTTATATGCTGATATACCTCCAGCAATAATAATTAAAATTTTTTTATTTTTTAACGACATTTCTTCAATTAAAATACTAATAAAACAACAATTACAATACCTAAAAAGCTAATAACAATATTATTTCTTAAACTTTTTAGTTTTAATTGCTCGATTTCCAAACTTTTATTGTTTGACACGCCTATGTTTAATTTTCCTTCTGCAATTAATTGTAGAGCATAATTTGCTTTATCCATAAAGTCAGGAAAGTCAGGTATTCTTTGTAAAATTTCTGAAGAGGTATTAATCATTTTATCAATGTTTGCCTTTGGTCCTTTTAAATTTTTAATCCAGTCTTCTAAGATTGGCCTAGACACCTCCCATATGTTTGTGTCTGGGTATAGTTTTCTAGCAACTCCCTCTACTACAACCATAGTTTTTTGGAGCAACAAAAGTGGTGTTTGCGTAGGCATATTAAATTTTTCAGTAATCTCAAACAATTGAGCTAAGAGATTCCCTCCTGAAATATCTTTAATTGACTGTCCAAAAATAGGTTCACCAACTGACCTTAAAGCTTGTGCAAATTCCTCTTTCGAAGCATTTTGAGGAACTAACCCAGCTTGAAAATGAACTTCTGCAACTTTGGTGTAATCTCTTTGTATAAAACCATAAAGTATTTCAGCTAAAAATTTTCTGTTATTTTTATCTAATCTTCCCATAATTCCAAAATCAACTGGAATTATATTGCCTTTTTTATCTACAAATAAATTTCCTTGATGCATATCTCCATGAAAAAAACCATCTCTTACCGCATGTTTTAAAAAATTTTGAATTAAATTTTGTGATAATTCTTTCAAATTTACACCATAACTTTTGATGATTTCTTCTTCTCTTATTGAAATACCGTCGACTTTATCTAAAGTTAATATTCTTTTTGATGTATAATTCCAATAAATTTTTGGAACATTAAAACCTGAGTCATTTTTTGTATTTTCAAAAAGTTCGTTAGCAGCAGCAGCCTCAAATCTCAAATCCATCTCTATATTAGTTATTTCCTTTAACAAATGCACTACCTCAACAAGTTTTAGTCTTTTAGTTTTAGAAACAATATTTTCAACAATATAAGCTAAGAGCATTAAAGCATCTAATTCTTCATTAAATAATTTTTCTATGTCTGGTCTAAGTATTTTTACAGCAACTTCTTTAACTTCATTCTTAACTTTTATGCTTGCAATATGAACTTGTGCTATAGAAGCCGCAGCAATTGGATCACTTAAATATGTAATATTTCTAGAATGAATATTTCCCAATTCTTTTTCTATTATCTTTTTTGCTTCAATAGTACTAAAGGGTTCTAGTTTATCTTGAAGTTTTATAAGATCATTTGTTAGTTTTTCTCCAATTATATCAGGCCTTGTAGCTAAAAATTGTCCTAACTTTATGAAAGTTGTACCCATACTTGATAAGGCATCACAAAGTCTTTCCCCAGGCTGTTTGGAATTATTTATTATTTTTTGTTTAGAACCTATAGAAATTAATTCAAAAAACGATGTGATTATAAAAGGGATATCATAAATTTCATTTATGGTTTTAATAGCTCCAGAAGCAGCAAGTTTTCTGGCAATTTTAAATAAATAAAATATTCTTTTGAGCATTATTAGATTTTCCAACCTGAATGTATAGCAGAGATTCCACTAGATAAGTTTCTATATTCAACATTAATAAAACCATTAGCTTCTATTAATTTTTTTAATTCATCTTGGCTGTAAAAAAGTTCTATACTTTTTATTAAATAGTCATAAGGGGCTGAGCTACCAACAATATATTTTCCTATTGGGGGAATTAATTTTGAATACTGATTATAAATACTTTCTAAAATTTCATTTTCGACTTTAGAAAATTCTAAACACATAAACCTACCTCCAACTTTTAATACTCTGTAAGCTTCTTTAAGACAAAGATTAATATCATTTACATTTCTTATTCCGTAACTAATTGTATAATAATCAAAAGTATTGTCCTCGTAGGGAAGCTTCTCCGCAGATGCCTGAACCCATTTAATATTTTTGTAATTTTTTAATTTTTCTTTACCAACTTCAAGCATATACTGGTTTGGCTCAATACAAAATATTTTATTGATATTATTAGTTTTATCAGAAAAAATCTTTGCTAAGTCGCCTGTACCTGAAGCAACATCCAATAGTTTTGTTTTTTTTTGAGGACTTAACCAGTCGACCATATTTTTTTTCCAAAGACGATGAATTCCAAAAGACATTAAGTCATTCATAAAATCATATTTTTTATGAACTTTGTTAAAAACAGAGTTGACTAGTCCTTTTTTATCTTGAAAATGTGTTTTCATAACTAAATTATATGCCAGAATTACCAGAAGTTGAAGTTGTTAAAGAGTCTCTTAAAAACACTATTAATAATCTTACATTTAAGAAGGTGATCATTAATACCAGTAAACTTAGGTATAAAATCGACGAAAAGAAATTATACAAAGTAATTAACAAGAAAATACTTTCGGTCAAAAGAAGATCAAAATATTTATTAATCAATCTTAATAATAAAATGACTATAATTGTCCATTTAGGAATGACAGGAAAATTCTTTTTAATTAATAAGAAAAACAATGTAAGAAAAACAAGTTTTTATTATAAAATAAATAAAAATGATGAAAAACATAATCATATAATTTTTTTATTAAGTAAAAATATAAAATTAATTTACAATGACATTCGAAAGTTTGGATTCATTAAAATAATACCATCAAAAGGTATAAAACATAACTCTCATATTCGATCATTAGGTCCAGAGCCGCTTTCTAAAAGTTTTAGTGTTAAATATTTTAAATCTTATTTAATTAACAAAAATAGAACAATAAAGGATATTTTAATGGATCAAAAATTTGTTGCAGGTCTGGGGAATATTTACGTTAATGAAGTCCTATTTTTTAGTCAAATCCAACCTTCTACAAATAGTAAAAGTATAAGTTTAAAAAAAATGACTTTAGTTGTAAAAAACATAAAAAAAATACTCAAAAAATCGATTAAAGCGGGAGGTTCGTCCATTAAAAATTTTAATAACAGCAATGGAAGAGAGGGAGCCTTTCAACAACATTTCGCGGTATATGGAAGGGAAGGAATGAAGTGCAGTAAATATGATTGTAAAGGCGTAATTAAAAAAAGCGTTATATCTAAACGTTCAACCTTTTTTTGTTCAAGATGCCAAAAATAAAAAGTTGACCCATATATATTAGAGATATATACCAATTTAAAATATGCCAAACACAAAATCAGCTATTAGAAGAGTAAGAAGGGTTAAGAGGCAAACATCAGTAAATCGTCTCAGAAAAAGTAGATATAGATCTGCTGTAAAGGAAATGGAGCAAATAATAAGCTCTAAAAAAAAAGATCAAATTAAAAAATTTTTTCCAAAATTTCAATCAATTCTCATGCAGGTTGCGAAATCTGGAGTAATAAGTAAAAAAACTGCAGCGAGAAAAATATCTAAAATTTCAAAAAGAATTTCAAAATAAAATTGACAATTATAAGTTGTTAAAAATATTAAGTGGCGACTATATTTAGTAGGTCAAAACTAAATATAGATATTATCACATTTTAGTTGCAGTTATATAAAAAAAATAAATCTAATAATTTTTTTCTATCATAACGTTTAAATTACAACCGGAAATTATTTTTTTTTTAAAAAATGAAAATAGTTCTTGTGCAACCTAAAATTAAAAATTAAAACTTTTTTTAATTAAATTACATTACATGGAAAATAAATCTACCAGACGAGAAGAAATCTTTGTTTCCGAAGAAGAAAAAACTTTGAATTGGTCTGAAGTTTTGAATGCATTTGAAAAAACTTTTGGTAAAGAAGTTTTTTCTAGCTGGTTACAAAATATAACACTTCTGAAAGAGTTTAATGATCATTTAGTTCTTGGTGTACCTACTAGATTTTTTAGAGATTGGATTGTATCAAGATACCTAGATAAGATGTTAGAACAAATCAAAAGTTTTAAGTTAAGTCTTAATAGAATTGAATTTAAAATTTTAGAAGAAAATAAACTAAATTCTAACAGTGGTTATAAGTTAGAAGATTTAAATTTGAATAAAGTCACAAAAATAAAAGATTCAATATTGAATTATAATCGGCTAAACCCAAATTTGAATTTTGACAATTTTATTAAAGGATCAAGTAATGAAATTGCCTTAACATCTTCAAAAAAAGTTTGTGAACAAATTTCACGATATAATCCTTTATATATTTATGGAGGTGTGGGTCTTGGTAAAACTCATCTTTTAAATGCCATTGGTCTCTCTTTACAAAATGATAATAATGTCATGTTTATTTCAGCGGAGAGATTTATGTATCA
>CEOP01066194.1_pt1 | contig 10963 bp, 2 predicted proteins | sample 361301 | NCBI WGS metagenome assembly CEOP01 (sample SAMEA2619548, study PRJEB7988) | marine metagenome | biome: marine biome (ENVO:00000447); feature: deep chlorophyll maximum layer (ENVO:xxxxxxxx); material: "saline water (ENVO:00002010), including plankton (ENVO:xxxxxxxx)" | depth 55 m
ATCAAAAGTGCCTAAATCAGGGTCGTAGTTTACAAGTAGTTCGCTATCATTAATAATTAGGTTGTTTTGAGTTCTCATATTATATCCTATATCTCCAATATAGATATATAATTCATAATCAGTAGAAATTTCATCAAATGTCCAGCTCAGATTAATAGATGAGTTGTTTTGAGGTAGATTAGAAAACCCTCCAATAGACCAAGTGGTTAATTCTGAGGGTTCATGAAAACTTTTTTTATCAATATAAAATTCAGGATTATCACATTGATTACCATTGTCATCATATTCTCCAATCCAATGAAAATTTGTAAATGCTATATCTGTATAGTAGTCTGGGGGGCTTGGTAAGTCATATTCATCTTCTCCAAAATGGAATGAGTCATAACATCCTTCACACATTTCTAGAATGATATAATCTGAAGCTCCAGCTTGATTAATATCTTGAGCATTAAAAGTCATTGACCAATCTTGACAAAAAGATAAGCTAAATAGAATAACTTGTATTATTTGTATATATTTTTTCATTTAATTTTATTTTTATAAAATAGTTATTTTGCAATGATATTAATAGTGATATGTGTCAACTTATTATCTGATAGATTATTTTTTTAACCAATGATATATTTCCCTTTCAGTAGGGAACTCATTGGTTTGGAACTTTGAATATTTCAAGACATTATTTATTGTGATTTCAAATGAACCAGTCCTTGGTGAAGAATTGTTTCCTTTTATTATTGCTTTAGGATAATATTTAGTTATAATGGCTGAAACACGTTCAAACTCAGGATGATAGTTTCATTGTTCACAATATTCTATATGTATTTCCATTTCAAGTCCTCTTTAAACTATATTTAATGAATCTAATATTCCCCATACCGCAGGTATGATTAGCATCCATCCAAGTAATTTTGTAAAATAATCTATATCATAATTCCCTGTTCTTAATGTAATAAATTTATAGCCAACACCTCCTAAAGCAATGAAAACTAAGAATAGTATGAATCTTGTTTCAAAATCTCCATCTGCAAATATAAATGATGTTAATAGTATTGAGTAGAATATCGTTTTCATTGAATTTTATTTAAAATTTATTATTCAAAATATAGTCATATAAAATTATCATTTCAAAATTAAGTGATTAAAATTATTTTTTAGTGTATTGAGCTATCTTTTTCAGGTTATAAACTCCTTGTTAATAATTAAATTTTATTATACATTAAAATGCGGATAATCTCAATATAGTTTGAGCTAAATGTTTTTATAAACAAAAGTGACCTGTGTCATATATTTGTTAAGAGTTTATTAATATATTGGTATATATGTAGGATTATGTTTTATTGATTTAAGGGGGGAGTGCAAATGAAAAAAATTATAATTATGATGTTATTTAACGCATCTTTATTTTCTATTACGATTGATGAAGCTACCGGTTGGGAATATGACCAGTCAACATTACAAGCATTTTATATGTTGGAAAGTTTAACTGTTGATGGCGAAGTTGCAGACTCGGATGATGTGGTAGGAGCATTTTTTGAAGGTGTTTGTGTTGGATTTATAAATGCAGATCCAAATGGTTATACTACTATCCCACTAATGGGTAATGATGGTGGTGATTATGATTATTTGAATGTAGGTGAAGTTGCAGATTTATTTATTTATGATGCTTCTAGTGGTAGCATACTTCCAATAGTCCCTTCAGAAGAACTGAATGGCTGGGGAATAAATGAAATTTTTACGATAAATGGAGAATCTACTGCATTAAATACTTTTGGTTGTACAGAGGACTCAGCTTGTAACTACAATCCTGATGCTACTGCAGATGACGGTTCCTGCTGGTCTGCGAATGACGGCTGTACTTGTGATGATACACAAGGCTCAGAAGCTGATTGCGCAGGGGTTTGTAACGGTTCGTCAGAGCTTGATGATTGCGGTGTTTGTGATGGTCAAAATGCTGACCAAGATTGTGCAGGAGTTTGTGATGGTGATTCATATGTAGATGATTGTGGTGACTGTGATAATGATCCAAACAATGATGATTTGTCATGTTCTGGATGTACAGATTCGTGTGCAGACAACTATGATGATTCTGCTACTATCGAAGATGAGAGTTGTGAGTTCTCTGTTGATGCTATTAATGATTTAGCAGCAGCTTCAGGTCCTTCAAGGATAATATTAAGCTGGACAGCCCCTAGTTCAGTTTGTGGAGTGAATTCTTATAATGTCTATGATACTGGTGACGCATTGGTTAAGGAAACCAGTTCTACATCAACACAAATTGTAGGTTTAGATGCAGGTGTAGAATATTGTTTCACTGTTAAAGCTGTTACTGATAATGCAGAATCAGATTTTTCAAATGAAGCTTGTGCTGTTCCTGAGGCTTCTGAAGGTCTATCTTGGGGACTTAATTTGTCCGCTGAAATCAATGGTTGGGGAAGCTTTATCGAAACTGATGATGCAAATAATTTAGGTGTTTCTCCTGCTGCAAGCTATGGTTATGATGGTGCTTTTGATGCTCCAGAACCACCGTCTGGTGGTGCAGGAAACTGGGTTTCATTGTATTTCCCTCATCCAGAATGGGGTAACCAATGGGGAGATAATTTTACACAAGATGTGGTATTGGAAGATGATGAGTTTTTCCAAAGCAATTTAACAGTTTGGCCGGTTGAAGTTCTTTCAAATATGTCAGGTCAGACAACAGTAACTTTTGAACATATTCAAACACCAATAGAGGTTCCTATGTTTGTAGAGGTTGTTCAGGGTGATGGTGATTCAGATCCGTTGGTTTCTGAAATTGTAGATGGTTCTTCAGTGAGTTTCTTTTTATCTCAAGGAATACCTCAAAAATTAAATGTAGTTATTGGTAATAGACCACCTACGGTTTCTTCAGATGCTTTAAGTGCTGAAGGTGGAGATCGTTCTATATCTTTGGAATGGGCTGAGTCAGATGGCCGATATGGTGCTGAATCATATTCGATTTATAGAGAGGGTGATGACGATGTTCTTGGTTTAACATCTACTTCATATATTGATAATGAAGATAGAGAGGGACATGAAGGTCAAGGACTTCTATATGAATCTACATGGTCATATGAATTGACTGCATCGAATGCTGCAGGAGAATCTACGGATGGCTATAGTATTAGAACATCTGGAGGTGATCAAGAAAATATTGATGGGACTAGTGCTTCTGGTTCTGCTAGGACTAATGATAACTTAGATCCAGTATCTATTCCTTTAAATGATGGGTGTGTTGATTTCAGTGCTAATTCTGACTGTGCTGGAAGTTTTGAAGAAGGGAATTATGTTCCTGTTCATAATGGTAGCAATGATGAAAATGATATCCTTCTAATTTTTAAAAATATCTCGTTTGATGATGATCAGCTTGATGAAATCGATAGATATACTTGGTCAATTGATGCTGTCGTGCATGATCAAAGTCCAACTGATGAGGATATATTTGATGTTAATACAGGGGTTCTTCACGAAGGGGATACTAAGTCATTTACGGCAACCCTTACAGTAGAGTCTGATTATCCTATTAAAGGTGGAACTGGAACTCGATCTCACACTGCCTCCGTTAGTGCTACATTATCTGAAGAACCTAATGAAGATCCGGTCGCCTCTGATGCTTTGAGTCTTATTGTTGGAGATGATGGATTATCAGTAGCTACATTGTTGGATTTAGATGATGGAAATGATTTTGATTCTGATGCTCAGCTATGGTATGTCCCTCATGACGGTGATCCTCAAACTACAACAGCTTCATTATCGTTTGATGCCTCTGCATCATCTGATGCTGATGGTGATGAGTTGTCATATTCATGGTCATTGATTGCGGGTGAAGATTTAGATTGGTCCTATGGCGATTTAAATCAAAATGGTACATATGATATTGGTGAGCCAGTTTTTGAATATGGTGGGGGCGAGGTTTATATTACTCCTCTAGAAGTTTCTAGTGATATTGCTTATACAGATGATCTTCCATCAGATGTTTATGTTTTAGAATTAACTGTAACAGATACATATGGTGATTCTGATAAATCTGTTTTAGTTGTAGGTGTTGAAGAGGAAAGAAATGAGGCTCCAACGGTTGAAGCTGGAGACGATCAGGTTTGGTATATGCCAACAGGCCAAGATTTATTTGATATATCTATGTCATCACATTCAGTAGATGATTCAGATTCAGATTTATTATCATATGGATGGGAATTAGATGGTTCAAGTCAAAACTCATTAGGTAATCAATCCTCTCCATACTCAGAAGTGGAGAATGATAATTCTCTAGCTGAAGGTGAATATGTATTTACATTAACAGCTTCGGATAGCTATGGAGATAGTGATTCAGATTCATTTACAGTGACAGTGCTTAATGAGCCTGCTCCAATTGCGGCTGATAATTTAGGTGTTGATGGTGCTAATGATGCATTTAAACAAGTTCAGATTTCATGGGAAGAAGGGATTCTTCAGTCTGATTTTGACGGTGCATATACCGGTGATTTACATAACACATTATATTTTATTGTTTCTATGAACGGTGAAGAGAGAGCGACATATCAAAATGATGCAGGTGATGGTGCTACATATACTCATCATGAACGCTCATTAGATGCAGGTTCAGACTATGAATTTACAGTAGAGGCTTTTAATAGTGATGGTGAGGGTGGTGCTATATCTGTTGTTTCTCAAACAACACATGCTCGTCCTGAAGTGACTCTAATAAATCCTAATGGTGGAGAAATTTATTCTACAGGAGATGATTATACGGTTGAATTTAGCACAACAAATGATCGTTTTATTTCATCGATAGATATTCAGTTCTTAGATTCAAATGGCCAATGGTCTGCTGAAGATGAAAATGCAAATTTATTTTCAAATTCAGGTACAGGTAATGATAGTAAAACTTATATTGGGTCTATTACATCAGATGGTTCAGGTGTCCATAGTGATGCTGCGATTAAAGTAATTGTTACAGATATTGGTGATGCAGATGGTGCTAATAAAGAATCTAATGAAGATAGTTCTTCTTCTAGCTTCACTTTGGCTGCTCATACAATATCTAAATCATTTAATGATGGTTGGAATTTGTTCGGTTCTATACTAGATGTTTCTGATGGTCCTAATGGAGAATTGATGGTTGATAACTTGTCAGGATCTTTTGGCAACTGGGGTGAGTATTGGGTTGCTTATGATGCTGATGGTCAATACGAAAATTTATCATTAGAGCATGGAAAAGGTTTCTATTTAGCATTGGCGGAAGAAGATGTTTTAGCTTTAGAAGGGGACCCTGTTATAGGTGACCCTGATGATGGTGCATTAGCAACTATTGAATTGGATGAAGGTTGGAACTTAATTGCTAACCCGTTGGTGCTGTTAACAGCAAAGTCTGAAATTTCAGTTGAGTATGATGATGTGACTCTATCTTGGGAAGATGCTGTTAATGCAGGTTGGATTGCCCCTTCAATTAATGGATGGTTTGGAGATTCTCATTTCCCATATGAAGTGCTTCATCCTGCTGGTGGATATTGGGTGAATACATCAAGAGATTTATCTTTGCATTTTACTACCGATGATGGTTCCTCAGAAATTTTAGCTAGAGAAGTTGTTGATAATTCGTGGAATATGAAACTTAATGCTAGTGCTCTAGATGGTGAAAGTTTTGGAGATTATTTAATTGTAGGTCTTGCAGATAATGCAGATTCTGAATTTAAATATGGTGAAGATGAGTATGATCTTCCAAATCCTAAATTTAGTAATAAGTCTGCAATTGATATGCATATAGATAGTCAAGATTTGTATTTGTATAGAGATATAAAATCAATTGATTTTGAGGATTACCAGGTTTGGAATCTTTCGGCTGACTTATATGATTTAAATCAGTTCAGGCTGGATTGGGATATGGACCAAATAGATAGAGATGTTCACTTGGTGATTGGGGATGCTATTGTTAATATGAAGTCTGAAGAATCTATTGTTATAGAATCTTTAGATGGTGCTGCGATTGTGGTCGGGAATATAGGTTCCTTCCTAGAGCCTGTACCGAGTAACTTTGCTCTTAGCGGTGCTTATCCAAATCCATTTAACCCAACAACAACATTGAATTTAGATTTGAATCATGATTCATTTGTTAATATTGATGTTTATAGTGTAACAGGACGATTAGTAGCTAGTTTGATTTCTGCGGATATGAGTGCGGGGTATCATTCTGTTAACTGGGATGCAGGCAATATTGCAAGTGGTGTTTATATAGTTAAAGTAGTTGCTGGTTCAAATATAGCATCGCAAAAAGTAATGTTATTAAAGTAGTTTGTTTTTATAATAATCTACTGATTTAGTATAATAGAGAGCCCTTGGTAAATGTCAGGGGCTTTTCTTGTATTGGGCTTGTTTTGTGATAGCTGTCACAATTATTATAATTTCCAGGTTAATTGCAAGATTGTGATAATTTCCATAATTTTTGCACTAGAATAATGCTAGTTTTTATTGAACTATTATATTGAAAAAGATGAAATATATAAATAATATATTATTTGTTCTATTATTCAACTTGAGTTTTTCTCAAGAGGAATGGAATATGACTGTCATAGTTAATGATATTCAAGGAGTAGGTGCTTCTGATCAGATTATCTTGGGCATGTGCCAAAATTGTAGCGATGAATTTAAATTTGGTGAAGATGAATATGATTTACCTCCACCACCAGGGTACCATACAGATGTTTCATTTTTTAATTTTGACTGGCTAGGGACATCTGATGAAAATGGAAATGTTTGTGATAACCCTGAATTTCACATTGATAAGAAGAGCTTTCATGAACCTGTTGACTTGTTGATATGGGAAATAGGTGGATTGACGAATCTAATAGATAATCTTAATAATGATGACAATCTTCAAATTTCATGGTCCATGGAAGATTTAGATATTGATTATGAGGTGTTTTTGTATATTGGTAATTCTAGCTATAATATGAGAAATATTAGCAATGCTATCATTACCGAGGAACAACTTTTGGTCGACTATAATTCTGTTACTGGAGAATTTAGCCCTAATATAAGAATTGTAATAGGTGGATGTGCAGAATCTGGTGATATCTCTGAATATTATTATGATGAAGATGAAGATGGGCTAGGATTTGGTGATGCTTCTGAATTTTGCACTGGAAAAGCTCCTTATGGTTGGGTATTGAATAATGAGGATATTAATGATCAGATTTATTGCCTAAGTAATATTATTGATGAATGTGATGATTGTGATGGGAATAGTTTATGTGTTGGCTGTTCTGATGTTGAGGCATGCAATTATTCATCTCTAGTAACTATTGATGATGGTTCTTGTTATTATATAGAAGAATATTATAATTGTGATGGAGATTGTATTGTTGACTCTGATGGAGATGATGTTTGTGATGAATTAGAATCTTTGGGATGTACAGACTTAAATGCATGTAATTATGATTTGCAGGCAACAGATGATGATGGTAACTGTGAATATCCTGTTGAATATTATGATTGTGATGGAGATTGTCTTATTGACTCTGATGAGGATAGTATTTGTGATGAATTAGAAGTTTTAGGTTGTACTAATCTGTTATCATGTTTATTTGATCCTGATGCAACAGAGCATAATGGTAGTTGTTGTCTGGAAGATGATGATTCTTGCATAGAATCTCCTGGCCAAATTTCAAATTTAAATATTAATGTAGAATTAAATTCTGCAATTATAGATTGGGAGCAACCTTGTGGAATAAGTGGTATTTGGGTTTATAGGATTTTAGAAGGATTGGATGATGCTGGGGAGGTGATTCCCTCTCCATTTACAATAGGAGATTTAGATTTTGGTACAAATTATACATATTATTTAAAAACAATAAATACAGCAGGTTTTTCAATAACTGAAATAAATTTTGATACTGAAGATGAGCCTTTACCTGGAAATATTGAGGGTCTAACATATGAATCTGAAGAGTCTACAATCTTGCTTAACTGGCTACCTTCAACAAATAGTTCTTCATATAATATTTTAAAAGATGGACAGATTGTTGATAATGTTGATGCAGAAACGACCTCTTATGTAGATAATAATGTATACTATAGTCCGTCTATTAGTTATGAATATATAATTCAAGGAGTAAATTCTCAAGGTAATTTAGGGAACATGAGTTTGGCGGTATATGCTCAGGCATTGCCTATTCCTAGTGTTGTCAATCTAGGTTCAGAACCGGATCCAGGTTTGATTGATTTTTATTGGGAGTTTCCAGAACCATATGCTTCTATTTCCAATTATTCTTTTGAATTATATAATAATAATAATATGGTTGAATCTAATTATACGGATCTAGTATATACAATTTCAGATTTGAGTTTTGGCCAAGAGATATGCTTTGGTGTCAAAGCTATTCATCAATTTGGAGAATCTGATGTTGAATTGATATGTTCATATCCGGATATGCCGTATCCACCATCAATTTCAGATTTTACGGCTACAGGTTACGATGGTTATGTTAGTATTACTTGGAGTTTGCTTGAAGAGCCAAATCATTTTATTAATATTTATAGAGATGAAGAGCTGATTGTATCAAATATTAATACTATTGATAATCCCCCTCCTTATATTAATGACCAGAATGATGGTTATGGGATGCTTGCAAATCAATCATACAATTATCAGATTAGTGCATTGAATGCTAACTTTATTGAAGGAGAAGTATCAAATCCAATAATTGCAACTACATTGCCTTTACCAATAATATCAGATTTATCATCTCAGCCAGGAGATGGTAGAGTTTTGCTTAACTGGTCTGCTTTAGATGATTATGCAGGCTCTGGTTATATTTATGAAGTTGTTGATGAGTATGATAATATTATATTAGAAACTGTAAACTCATATGCTACTATTTCTAGCTTGGCTGGAGGAGAAGAATATTGTTTTCATGTAAGAGCAAATTCGATTGGAGGTTATGGTGTTTCTGATAATTCTAATGAGGTGTGTGCTACTCCTCAAGTAGCATTTGATGGAACAGAAGGAGATAATGATATAGACTGGGGAATCCAATTATCTTTGAATTTATCTCTTCCGGGAGGTGATTTATTATTAGATACTCAAAATATGTTAGGTGTAGCTTCAGATGCTACTGACGATTGTGACTCTACTTATGATATAATAGAATTGACTGATACTCCAAATGATTGGGCAAAATTACATTTTCCTCATCAAGATTGGGATTGTGCCCTTATTCCAGGTAGTAAATATAATAATGATATAAGAAGTGAATATTTAGACCCTTCAGAAGTTAAAGAATGGGATGTTCAGCTTGAAACAAATAGTTGGTCTGATGGTATAGCTACAGTATCATTTCATTTTTATGAACAAGCAGGAGGAAATGCTGCATACTATACAGTAGATAATATTAATTATACTAAAATTAATGATGGTGATCAGATTGAGTATGGTCTAATTAACCCAGTGCTTCCAGGTTCATTTAAGGTGATTGTTGGGAATATTGTTCCTGAATCACCAATTAATATTGAACCTGTTCCTGGATATAGAGAGGTTCAATTATCTTGGATAGATGGCTATGTCTCAGGCTCTTTGAACTATGAATCCTCTAGTTATAATATTTATAGGGATGGAATTCTAATTGCTAATACATCAGAGCTATCTTTTATTGATAGAGGCTTGGATCCTTCAATGCAATATGATTATCAAATATCAGGGTTAAATATTGCTGGAGAAGGTGATAAATCAGAGATAATTAGTGCTGTTACTCTTTTTAATAGAGCTCCTATTCCAGATGCTGGTGTCGATTTAATTATATATGATTTTGATAATGATGGTGTCGAGAGTGGTTTATTTAGTTTACCATTAAATATTAACTCAGAAAACTTTAATGAATCAGTTTTATTGTTAACCAATGCCTCTTTTGATCCTGATAATTATTTTGATTTTGGAATTTATGATCCTCCATTGGATCAATTAAATTATTTATGGGAGTCCCCTGATAATTTTTCTAATCAAGAGATATATGAGGTTCAAAGTAATGGGTATGGTTTAAAGACATTTACATTAGAAGTGAATGATGGAGCTTTAGATAGTGATTATAAAGATTCTGTAGATGTTAATATTAAACCTTTACCTAAACCTGCAAAAGTATATGTAGATACTTTATACTCAGGTTTATATTCAATAGATATAGAATGGTTAGAGTCTAATTATACTGGAGAACCATATATCAAATCTGATATCAGTTCAAATTCTTTAATTTTTGAAGATGGAGACTATTTTGAAGATATTAATGATAACGGGGTGTATGATTCAGGGACAAATCCTCTACCATCTTTCTATGGTTTGTCAAATTTAAATAATGCAATAGGGTTTAAAAATATTGCTGATTATTATGAAATTGAAGTCAATGGCATACTGTTAGAGAATATTGATCAGCCTTGTATTACGAATCCTGAAGATATATCTCTAAATCAATATTGTTATAGCATCCAAGATTTGGATCCTTCAACAGAATATTCTATAGTGGTTAAGTCATGTAATTTTAATGATGAATGTAATGAGTCTGAGTCGCTGATTGTTTCAACAGGAGATATGCCTTATGTTGAAATATTATATCCAAATGGGGCTGAAATAATTGGCTTTGATGAGCCAATGCCTATTGAGCTAGATTTTGGTTCTGGTGCTAGGTATATTGATTCTCTATATTTATCAATATTAATAGATGGGCTTGCTTTATGGGATACTACTATTTTCACTAGCACCTCTCAGAATATTATTGATAATAGCTACATGGTGCCAATCAGCTATTTGGATTATAATTCTACACTCAATTCTGGTGCTGAAATTGAAGCAAAAATTGCTGATGAAGGAGGTGTGAGTTCCTTTGCAAATTCTAATTATTATGATAATTCTGATAATGCATTTGTTATAACAAGTAATAGTATCAATAAAGATTTCAATGAGGGT
>CEOP01057881.1_pt1 | contig 10958 bp, 11 predicted proteins | sample 361301 | NCBI WGS metagenome assembly CEOP01 (sample SAMEA2619548, study PRJEB7988) | marine metagenome | biome: marine biome (ENVO:00000447); feature: deep chlorophyll maximum layer (ENVO:xxxxxxxx); material: "saline water (ENVO:00002010), including plankton (ENVO:xxxxxxxx)" | depth 55 m
TTCTTCACTTTGGTGTAAAAGCTGCATAAAAGCATGTTGTGCATTTGTACCTGCTTCTCCAAAAATGATTGGTCCAGTCGCTGCATTGACCTTTTCGCCGTCTCGAGTAACAGACTTGCCATTCGATTCCATATCGAGCTGTTGTAAATAACGTGGAAAATCACGCAAAGCATGAGAATACGGTAAAATGGCTTGCGCAGGATAGTTCTTGAAATTGCGGTGCCATATGCCAATAAGTCCCATAAGAACTGGAATGTTCTCCTGAAGCGGCGTGTGCAGGAAATGCTCATCTACCGTGTGAGCGCCATCAAGAAGCGCTTTAAAGGCATTAAATCCAAATGCTGCTGCAATGGAGAGTCCGACGCTGCTCCACAGGCTAAAGCGCCCGCCTATCCATTCACGCATAAGAAGGATATGAGATGCAGGAACACCAAAATTCATTGCGCGCTCTGTATGCATTGTTATCGCATATAGATGCTGCGATATTTCATTTTCATCCAACTCATTTAAAAGCCAGTTTTTTGCTGTATTTGCGTTTGTTACAGTTTCAAGCGTTGTGAATGTCTTAGATGTAACAATAATTAGAGTATGTTTTGGATCTAACCCTGTTAAGCGCTCACTTAGAGCCTGCCCATCAATATTGGAAATAAAGTGAATGCGTGGGCCATTCAGAAAAGGCTGCAAGGCTTTGCAAACCATACGTGGCCCTAGATCAGAACCACCAATACCAATATTAACAATATCAGTTATCGCTTTATTATCTCTGATTTGATTGCTAAGCCCTTCAATCTGACGAATTGAATTTTCGACAAAATCATTTACGATTTCGTGTTCAACTTCAACATGATCGCCGATCGAATTTCTTAGCGCCATGTGGAGAACAGCTCTATTTTCAGAGTTGTTGATCGCCTCACCGCTAATCATACGTTGGCGCATTTCTTCAACGCCGCAGCTTTTTGCTAGTGCACATAAAAGATCAATCGTTTCACCCGTTATATTATTTTTTGAATAATCATATACAAGTCCATCAAGTGCGCTATGAAAATCCTCAAAACGGCTTTCATCAGCAAATAGATCAATGATCTTTTGATTTTGGCTCTCTTGAGCATGCTGCTCTAAAGCGAGCCATTCCGGTGAAGTAGTAAGGGCTGTATTATTCTGCATTCGGCAAAGTCTTAATAATGTTTGCGTCTTTCAGCTCAGGCTGTCCAACCAACACGGTTGTGAATTTTTCAGGGTTTAGCAATCTCTTGGCAATTTTTTGAATATCCTCAATGCGCATCGCTTTGATTGTTTCTTGTCGCGTATCCAGATAATCAATGCTACGGCCATTAAGCTGCATTTGTAGCATGAGCCCAGAGATTTTATCCGTAGATGTAAGTGAAAGAGGCAGCGAACCTAAAAGGTAACTTTTCGCATCCTGTAGCTCCTGCTCAGAAATAGGAGTTTGTGCGAGCTTGTTAAACTCAGCCTTTATGAGTGAAAGCATCTTTCCTGTATTTTCTACGCTCGTGGAAGTCGAAACAGCTAGACTTTGCGCATAATTCATATTGTTGAAATAGCTATAAACTCCATATGTGAGCCCACGCTTTTCTCTAATCTCTTCCGTAAGGCGTGAACCAAAACCAGATGAGCCAAGGATAAAATTCATGACCTGCGCGGCCTGGTAAGCTGGATCATCAATCTTAATGCTGGGCTGCATAATTTCTATGAAAACCTGAGGGACATCGTGTTTGTATAGGAAGGTCTGACCACCATTTTGAATGTCTATATTCTCTACTGGCTTTAAATCTACCGTCTTGATGTCGGAGAAGATCTCATCAAGAACAGTTTTCAGTTCATCCGCTGCGATATCACCAGCCACTGCTACAGCCATGTTATTGCGTCCAATGCGCTGTTCGTGAAAAGCTTTTAAATCCTTGATTGAGATATTATCAAGGCTGCTTAAAGTGCCGCCATTATTCATCGAATAAGGGTGTCCTTCATAGGCCTTATCATTCATAATACGCGCAGCTATCCATGATGGATCGGATAGGGAAGATCGAATACGGCTTTGGTTCGCTTGGCGCATTCTCTCAACAGCATCTTTATCAAATCGCGGCTGTGTAAGTGCTAATTCTAAAAGCTCAAAAGCACGCTTCTTATTCTTAGTCAGTGTTTTAAGGCTTGCGCTAAAATTGTCACGGCCTGCACTAAAGCCCAGGTTAATTGACAAGTCGCGTAACTCTTTTTGAAAGCTTTTAGCATTTAAACTCCCCGCACCCTCATCCATTGTATTGGATACGAGTCGAGCTAGTCCCTGTTTATTTGCTGGATCATACGCTGATCCGGCATTTTTAAAGCCAATATTAAGCGCAATAACAGGAACGGAGTGATCTTCAACTAACCATGCCGTTAAACCGCTTTCGCTTTTAACTTCTTGAATATCTAAAACGCTTTCCTTTGCATTGACACTTTTTAGGGGGGCAAAGCTTAAAGCGAAAAAAAATAGGATTATTAAGGAGGAAGCCCGCATTGGTTAATTCCCTTCTTTCGGTAATAAAAAACCTACAATAGGAGGTGTAGCTGCTTTATCTTCATCAAGGTGATCTTGTGCAGCTTTTAAAATGTCTTCACGGCTCACTTTGGAAATATCACGCGGCCAATATTCAACGTCATCAAGACTCAAACCACTCGCAAGCGCACGTCCAATAATCATGGCAGGGCCCGCTAAGCTATCGCGTGCATATATGGCGCTATCCTGCATACGTGTTTTTGCATCCTGAAGCTCAGCTTCACTGACACCTGATTTCAAAAGTTTTTGAATCTCGGCATTCAATGCTTCTTCAATGCGCTCTGGCGCGACACCCGGTAGCGGCGTTGCATAGAGGTATAAATCCGCATCGCTGCGCACTGTCCCGCTATAGGAAAAGCCAGCGTTACTCGCTAGTTTTTGTTCAACAACAAGTGATTGATAAATTCGTGCACTTGAACCGCCGCCCATAATTTCTGAGAGCACGTCCAGCGCAAGCGCAGCGTCTTTATCTTGAACGGCTGAAGGTGTGCGGTAAACTTTATAGACGCCTGGCTCTTTAACTTGCTCATCTCGCATGATAAGTCGCGGGCTAGCATCCATTGGCGGCGATTGAGTATATGCAAGCTTTGGTAAATCAGCCTTCGGAATAGCGCCATAGATCTTGATGGCCTTTGAAAAAACATCCGCTGGCGTAACGTCGCCGCTCACTATCAAAAACGCATTATTGGGCGCGTACCATTTTTTGTAAAAATCAACCGCATCCTTATGACTCAGCTCTTCCATTTCGTGTTTCCAACCAATCACTGGCGTACCATAAGGATGATTAAGGTATAGATTTGCGCGGATTTGCTCAAAAAAACGTGCTTCTGGATTGTTATCTGTACGCTGTTTGCGTTCTTCTACAATAACTTTACGCTCGGATGTAACCTCGTCTTTAGGTAAAAGCATCCCATTCATGCGTCCTGCTTCCATGCGCATTATTGTCTCTAGGGCATCGCTGGGGGCTGATTGAAAGTAGGCGGTGTAATCTTGCGATGTAAATGCATTATCTCGACCGCCTAGACGTTTGATTTTTTTTGAAAACTCGCCGGCGGGTAGGTCATCTTCGCCAATGACTTTGGAACCTTTGAACATTAAATGTTCTAAGAAATGCGCAATGCCTGATTTGCCCTTCGGTTCATACGCCGCTCCAACTTTGTACCATACCATCTGCGTAACAGCAGGTACGCGGTCATTGGGAACAACAATCACTTTGAGGCCATTATCAAGGACAAAGCTATGAGCATTGAAAACTTTGCTTGATGTCTGTGTTGCAGGACTCGCAGCCACTGCAAGCTGCGGCATAGCTGTTAAAAATGTGGCCGCAAGAAGCAGCCGTGTAGTCTTTCTAAAAGGATACATCTATTCCTCAATCGTTGGAACATCGCCGCTATTTATCGGCTTATTCGCTTCTTTGTTTTGCTTGATACGCTCGGCTTCTTTTTCGGCATCAATAATGCTGGCAGGGTCTTTATCTCCCCCGAAACCGCTTACACCAATAAGCTTTTCAGCAACGGTTTTATTCGTTTTATTCAGCTCTTCTGTTTCACGTGTAACTTTTTCACGGATATTGGGATCAGCATTTTGCGCACCAGCTTGCTGCAGAAGGGTCAGTCCGCTTTGTGATTTTGTAGATGAATGAGCTGATGGCACATTTTCTTCTCCAAAAACAGCTTCTGCTGCTGCGCTTTGTGTATCTTGCTCTTGTGGTCTTTGTTGACCTGGGCGCGGTGAAGGCAGTGTCATGCTTGGTGGCATTTCTAGTGGAGCACGTTTAAGGACTTTAAATTCATCAGGCGCTTTTTTATTTAGCCCCAAACGATCTTTAACGGATGAACAGCCACTAGCCAGCATAAGCACGGCACAACTGCATAAAATGAACGGTGATTTAGTCTTCATAAACATAATTCTTATTTAACATCTTTTGTTTGTGTTTCAAAAAAGAAGGAGTAGATGATCAACAGAAAAACGCCGATCACAATACATGAATCTGCAATATTGAACGCAGGCCAATGATAGCCAAAAGCGTGCACATCAATAAAATCAACCACTGCGCCAAGTCTCGCACGATCAATGACATTGCCAATCGCCCCGCCAATAACCAATGCAATCGAAAGGCGCTGCATGTAATGGTCCGCAGTAAAGAGCCAGATTAAGAAAACAAAGACGATCACCAAAGACAGAGCAATGAGAATCAGCGCGCCCATTTCTCCTCCATCATTAAACATGCCAAAGCTTACCCCTTTATTCCAAACCATAACGATATTGATAAAGGGGAGGATTTCAATACTTGTAAAAGGGAGGTGCGCGGTAACCGTTGTCAACCAAGGCCAAAACTCTAAAGGCTCCCCGTATCCGCTACGAAGGGCTGGCTTGATCATATGCTGCGTAACAGCCCATTTGCTCAACTGATCAAGCACAATAGAAACGGCGATAAGGATTAAATACGGGATTTTATTCATAACAAAGCGCAGAATATAGCGTAACCCTGCGCCTCGCAAGTCTCTATGCGTTTGATTTGTTCAAGAACTTGCGGATAAGCGCATCAAGGGAAATGAGCCCGGGCCCTTTGATTAATGGAACAGCCAAAAGCATCATCCAAAGATAATGATGATCGCTTCTCAGACCGTAATCGGCCGGAACAGCAAACTGTATGACCATCGTCATGACAATTAGACCGGTCGCAGCAAAGCGGCCAAAAAGCCCCAATACAAGAAGAATAGGTAAGATAAGCTCACCTGCGGTTGCGCCTATGGCCGCATATTCGGCGGAAATGCCGGGAACCGGATGTATTTCTTGGAATAAGAATAATGTCGATCCCCAATCATCATTCAAATAATTATTAAGTTTAAGCTGACCTGAAACAAAAAAGATCTGAGCCATATAAATTCTGATTGATAAATCTAAAGCTGGAGAGAGGATGCAGCTTGTTAATTTTCGTGGAGTATCCAGAAAACCATCTATTTTTTTCAAGTATTTAATCATATTGGCACATTCGTTGTTAACCTTTTGAAGGTTACAAGATTTATATGCTTTTCTAAGAAAAACTGTATGTTGAAATCTTCATAGTCTTGAATAAGGGATTCTAGAGCATTCCCTAATGTTTGGCCGGTGTTCAAGCTGCTAATAAGCTTATGCTCACTCGCCTCAAGCGGCGTGATTAAAACGTCGGTATCTGGGCGCGAAACCATAATATAACGCATTCCTCCTTGGTTAAGGTCGGGAGGCTCGCTTTGGCCATCTTTATCAATAAATTCTTTCAACGCGATTAATGGGTAGGGCGAGCATATAAGCTGCACATCACTTTTGATATGAAGGCGCAACTCACTGAGTTTTTCTGGCGATATAACCGCTAAATCCTTTGCGCCTAAACCATCATCATACGCTGCGTAATACGCCCTGTTCATAGCGGTTTCGAGCCTTGCTACATCTGGTAAATAAGGTAAGCTTTGCGCTGAATTAAGGTCCTCCAAAAATGCTGGAAAATCGTCGCCATAATAATGTAAATACCCGCTTTTTGGCGGGCGCTGCATAACATAGCTGCGCGTGAGTACATCCATAAATTCTTCGCCTACAAGGCCCAAGATAAGCGGAAAACTATTTTTGAGTGTTTCGGATAAGCTGCCAACAATGTTGGTGCGGTATACATCTAAACGCTCATGCAGTGGAATTTTGCCAGCAACCAGAGTTGCCTTCATGGCACTTGATGGGTTTTTGCACGCCTCAGGCTGATCAAGCATAAGTTCTTTAAACTCACTTTGAAAGTCATTCAGCTGCATGGGCGTGTCTTTGGTTTTGAACTTTGTGAATTTTAGCGCGGGCTTTATCGGCTTCTGCAACGAGTTGACTAAGGGGCGGGAAATCTTGATCCCACTCGATCAGTGTTGGAACAGCGCCAAAACGCTTTATAGCATGCTCATATAGTGACCACACATCGTCTTTTACAGGTTTTGAATGTGTATCGACGAGTATTATTTCGCCATTGTCTGTTTCACGCTCACTGTGACCTGCTAGATGCATTTCGCCAACATAATCGATTCTTATCGTATCGATATAGCTGTATGCGTCAAAGCCATGATTTTGTGCCTGAACATAGATGTTATTAATATCAAGTAATATCCCGCATCCAGTGCTAAATGCTAACCTATTCATGAATTCATCTTCATGCATTTCATTGCCTTCAAAGGCGACGTAGGTTGATGGGTTTTCAACCAAGATTTTACGGCCCAAAAATTCCTGTGTTCTTTCTACATTGCGTGACAATGTATCTAAGGTTTCTTGCGTATAGGGAAGGGGGAGAAGGTCATTCAAATGCGCATTACCGCTTGCGCTCCAAGACGCATGATCGGAAATGTTGAAAGGCTTATATTCTTCAATCAACTCTTTAAAGCGAGATAAATGATCTGTGCTGACTGCTTGCGAAGAGCCGAGTGATAGGCCAACGCCATGTAAGCTTAATTGAAACTTCTCTCGTGCTGCCTTCAAGAATTTGTGATGCGCGCCTTGTCCGAAATAATTCTCAGGGTGAACTTCAAGCCATCCAAGGTTAAGCTCTGTATCCAAAATCTCTTCATAATAAGGGTGGCGCAGGCCAATACCTACCGGCTCGATGGGGAGGTGAGCCGGTAGGCTGGTCTTATCTATGGGTTTATTTTGAGAGGAAATATGACCCATAAGATACTCTTAGTGATCGTGTGCGTCTGTCATTGGCTTAAGTGAGCCACCTGCAAGCTTTTCACAAAGGCCTTTTGGAACAGCAACCCACTCAACTGGAGAAGCATCTTCTTTAGCCATGCCTGCACATGCGTGTGACTTATCGGCTGCGCCGCAGTCATTTTTGCCAGCTTTAGCAACGCCATAACATTTTTCTTTAGATGCATCCATCGCGTTTGCAGCAGAAACGCCACCAGCAACAGTTAGAGCAACAGCCGAAGCAAGCAGTGTATTTACCGTTTTTTTAGAAACCATCAGTTCAGACTCCTTAAATATAGTGAAGGTTTATAACTGATGAGGATAATAGTATTCCTCACCACTAATCCTCTATTCGAGGATCGGTCAAAAAATGTTACATTGGCTTTTGTGAAAAACTAAAAAAAACTAGAAAATATGCATACTTGATTGTGTTTTATTAGAAAAAATACTACCTCTAACTTCATGAAACAGTTCACGACGCTCACAGAAATACAAGAAGAAGCAAAAGGCCACGTTGTGGTCATTGGCAATTTTGATGGTGTTCATAAAGGCCATCAAGCATTGATCAATAAAGGCGCCAATGTTGCAAAGCAAACGGGAAAGAAGCTCGCTATTTTGACGTTCGAGCCCCATCCGCGTGTTTTATTCAGGCCAGATGAACAGCCAAGCCGTGTTACGCCGCCTGATCTGAAGGCAGAGCGTATGCAGGTAGAGGGTGTTGATTATCTTATTTCGCTAGATTTTAACTGGGACTTTGCCTCGCAAAGTGCGGATGAGTTCATTGCTGGAATTTTAAAGGCCGGTTTAAATGCTTCGCACGTAGTCATTGGATCAGATTTCCATTTCGGGCAAATGCGCAGCGGTACACCAGATATGATTAAACAAGCCGGTATTGATGTTACGGTTATTGAAAAAATCAAAAGTGCGGATAGTGAGATTTATTCCTCTAGTTTGGTAAGGCAGGCCCTTCGGCACGGTGATATTCAGCGTGCCAATGAAATGCTCGGCTGGGAATGGGAGATGCGCGGTGAAGTCGTTAAGGGCGATCAACGTGGGCGTGAGCTTGGCTACCCAACAGCGAATGTGAAACTGGGTGAAACGGTGCATCCTGCATATGGTGTATATGCAACATGGGCGCGCATCGAAGGTGAAGAGATTTGGAGGCCATCCGCAACGAATATCGGTATTCGTCCAATGTTTGAAATTCCAACCGCTCAAATTGAAACATTTATCTTTGATTTTGATCGTGAGTTTTATGGTCAAATACTGCATGTAAGGCCAGTTCAACGTCTAAGAAGTGAAGCCAAATTTGATAGTCTGGATGAGTTGATTCAGCAAATGAAAAAAGACTGTGAAAAGGCTAGAGACATTCTCAAATGATCGAAAGTGTTATAGTTCAGCTTATTCCCCTATATATTCTGATAGCTCTAGGGTATGTTGCTGGGCGATGGTTACAGGTTCGTGTTGAGTCTATTGCTAAGATTTTGATTTATATTATTGCGCCTGCTGTATTTTTGGGCGCAATGATCCGCGTAGATTTTAATCCGGCTTATCTTGCGCTGCCACTGATCTTAATGATGCTTTCATATATGCTCACCGGCATTGTTTATAAGCTAACAAGCTTAATGAGTTCTGATGGTATGGAGTACCTGATTAGTGGTGCGACTGTTAATGGTAATGCCATTTATTTTGGTCTGCCTGTGATGTTGACCTTTTTCGAGCCAGAGATCGTTGCATTGTTCTTATTGATGAATTTAGGGCCAGCAATCAATAATTTCTCTCTTGGTTACTATTTGGTTGCACGTGGGCGCTACACGGTGCGTGAAAGCTTGCTGAAACTTGCAAAAATGCCAGTGATTTATGCTGCGTTTTTAGGGTTAAGTTTAAATGTCTTGGGTTTTGAACTGCCCGCAATAGCTGAGAAATACTGGCAGAATGCTAGCGGGGCTATGGTTATATTGGGCATGATGATGATCGGGCTTGGATTGTCGAAATTAGAGGCGCTTGAGCTAAAGTTAAGCCATATGGCTGCGTTTTTGCTTATGCGGTTTGCGCTCTGGCCGCTAAGTGTTTTTGCCCTTGTTATGATAGATAAAAATATCACTCATCTTTTTAGCAGTGATATCTATCAAATTGCCATGATATTTTCTGTCATGCCTATCTACGGCAATTTAGTGGCCTACGCAGCAGAGCATAATCTTTATCCTGAACGCGCCGCAGCGGCCGTTCTCGCTAGTACAGTTTTTACACTAGTGTCTATTCCATTGATGTTTTGGTTGATTGCCTTTTTAGGCATTTAAAAGGCTCTGAAAAACACATATAGTGATGCCCATGGAAGTCTTTCAGGCGCTTTTTACAAGTATTTTACCGCTCTACGTATTGATTGCTCTTGGCTGGGTAGCTGGGCGCTTTTTTGGTGTGGAGCGCCAAACGATGGGCGCACTGGGTATTTTTATTATTCAGCCTATTGTCTCTTTTGGTTTTGTAGCGCAGCTTGATTTTAAAATTGAATATCTAATGATCCCAATTATGGTCTTCACCTTTTCTTCGACGGTGCTAATCGGTGCTTATGCATTGGGGCTTAAAATCTATGCAGATAAGCGGGCGAACCTTTTGGCAATGTGCGCGGCGATGGGGAATACGGGATATTTTGGCCTGCCTGTGGCCTTGCTGTTACTGGATACGCATTGGGTTGCGGTCTATATTTTTGCCAATTTGGGCGGTGTAATCTGTGAGGCGACCGTAATGTATTACATCGCCAATCGCGGCGCGTTTGATGTCAAAACCAGTATTAAAAAGCTGATGCAATTCCCAACTATTTACGCCGTTGCGCTTGGTATTTATTTCAATCAAGCAGGGCTAGGTCTTAGCGATCAATTCATTACCTACTGGGAATATTTCAACGGCTCATACATTGTGATCGGGATGATGATCATCGGTGTTGCGCTTTCGCGCGTGAAGAAACTTGTGATAGGGCCGAAGTTTATGGCGATTGCCTATATGGGGAAGTTTCTTGTATGGCCGCTGCTATCGCTGAGCTTCATATCTATAGATTATCATTTCTTACAGTTATTTAGTCGAGAAGTTTATTTAATCATGCTCGTGATCTCTATTGTACCGCCAGGTGCGAATATTTCCGCGTTTGCGGCTCAACTCGACCTTAATCCGGAAAAAGCCGCAACAACGGTGCTAATCGGTACTATTTTCGCGCTGTTCTTTATTCCTGCTGTATTGATTTTATCTGGATTGCAGTAGTTTTAATTGCATTTTTAGATGTAATAATATAATTCCCATAATATGAAATTGATTGAAGAACTTCGTAGCGCAGCCATACATGAAGAGCTTCCCGTCGATAGGTTCGATGGGATGAGTATTAAGTCGCGCTGTCAATTGATTAGTGGGTTGATTGGATCCCTTAAGAATAAAGAGCCCCACAAAATATATGGTAGTGGAAGCCATGTAAGACGGACTTTAGAAAATTTAATCTCAACCTTAAATCCATCCGAAGCTTTTATAGATTTTCAAAATGAAAGATTTCAAAGGTTTATGGATGAATTACAGTCCGCGAAAAACAGTCCGCTCCTTAATGGGTTGAGACACTGGGATGGGGTTGATAAATCAGAAAATGAAAAGCAATTAATTGTTGAATGCGCCAGATTGCATCAAGATATATATACCCGTTCTGAGGTTGTGAATATCCACACGCCGTATA
>CEOP01067175.1_pt1 | contig 10949 bp, 9 predicted proteins | sample 361301 | NCBI WGS metagenome assembly CEOP01 (sample SAMEA2619548, study PRJEB7988) | marine metagenome | biome: marine biome (ENVO:00000447); feature: deep chlorophyll maximum layer (ENVO:xxxxxxxx); material: "saline water (ENVO:00002010), including plankton (ENVO:xxxxxxxx)" | depth 55 m
TCTTCAATTGAATCGCCATTTTTGTACAAATCAAAAGTAAATAATTCACATTTTACATTTTTAAAATCATTCAAAACAGCAGCTAGTTGAACTTCTGCACCATCTTTTTTTAAAGTTGGAATAACATGAAGTACTTTTAAATCATTATTCATTTAAATAACTTGCCTGAAGCTTAAATAATACAAGGAAAAATAGAACTGATACCGAATGATTCTGAATAAAGTCTCCAGTTATAGCAAGAGCAACAAAACTCCCTAAAAATAAATATTCGGATTTTAATAAATTATCTTTGAAGTGTTTTACGAATTTCAGAAAAGGCTTTACGAAAATTATAAGAAATAACAGAAGTCCAATTAATCCATAGTCTAGAAGAATAAACAAGAATGAATTGTGTGGTCCTGTTGGCCTCAGGCCTTCTTTAAAATCTAAAGTAGGTTTTAGTTCATCTCGTACAATTCCAAAATTACCATGACCATAACCAAAAAAGGTATTTGCTATGCTCCTTTCAGATATATCTGTGATTGCTGCCTGTTGCATCTCAATCCTATCCTGTATACCTTCTGTCTCCTCTTCAGAAGAAATTCTTTCTAGCAATCCAAAATTTAGTGTGATTAATAGTGCTAACGTGACGAAGACAATTTCATAAAACTTTTTTGAAATAAATAAATGCACAACTAATGAAAAAACCATGATAATAAGAGCTGCTCTGCTATAGGTAAAAAAGCAAGCCAAGATGCCGGTTATTATAAAAAATTTTGTATACAGGGAGTTACTATTTGCAATACAATATAGATTTAAAGAAGCTATCAAACCCCCAAAGGCATTGGGGCCTCCAGCTTGAAGTCCATTCATCCTACCATCAGTAAATACCCATTGGTTTTCATTAAAACCAATTTTCCAGTAATCATACAAATCTGTTCCAAAATTAATTTGAAGTATAAAAAATAATATTGAAAAAGTATTAACAAATATTGTTAAGTATTTAAATAATGAATCAAATTTGTTTAAATTCCCACAGTTAAGCAAAGTAACAAAAAGGGTTATGTAAAAAAGATACCTAAAACCTTCAGTAAATAAATAGATTTCATTTATAAATATATTTTGTACAAAAATATATCCAGTGAAAAAAAATATTGGGAGTAACTGACTAGTATAAATAATTTTTATGTTCTTTAAGTAAATGTTACAAATAAATAGCAAAAAAAATAACAGCACTGGAATGTCGTCAAGCTGTAAATTTTCTGCAATGTACAGATGAGGTGTAATAGGAATTAAAAAAGTTAAAAGAATTTGAAAATAAATTAACTTATCTTTAAATTTAACCATCGTTTTATTCCATTGCTTAATAAAAATAGTAATGCTTCAAATACTATTGATTTAGACATTTTTGATTTTCCTAATCTTCTTTCATTGAAAATGATTGGCACTTCTTTAATAGTCAGATTATTTGAAATGCTTCTTAAAGTCATTTCAATTTGAAATGAATAACCATCTGAATTTGTATCTGAATAATTAATCTTTACTAATGAATCTTTTGAATAGCATCTAAAACCACTTGTCATGTCTGTAATTGATGACTTCAATAAGATTTGTGAAACTTTATTTGCTGTTTTTGAAAGGAGCTTTCGTCTTATGTCCCAACCAGTACTTCCTCCACCAGAAATATATCGACTACCAATTACAACATCTGAGTTCTTTGAGTAATGAAGTAACTTTTTCAAATCATTAAAGCTATGAGAAAAATCAGCATCCATTTCAATGAAGTAATTATAGCCATTAATTAGGCCCCATTGGAATCCTTCTCTATATGCAGAGCCAAGTCCTAATTTTGATTCTCTTTCAATTAAGTGTATATTTGCAGCTGATTTCATAATTTTTTTAACATAAGTTCCTGTTCCATCAGGAGAGTTATCATCAACTATTAGCAATGAGATATCAAGTTTTAAAAGCTCATTTATGAAGATACTTATATTTTCTATTTCATTGTAAGTTGGGACAATTATTAAATGGGATTTAGAATTAAAAGTCAATATATTTACGATCCGTCACCATCAAGATCTATTGCATTTATAGAGGCCTCGTGTCCAACCGCTCTACCTTCATCTTCTAAATCAAATGACCACCGATGTTTAGGACATATTAGAAATCTATCATCCTCAACCTCATGAGTGGTTAGATCACTACCTTGGTGGGGACAAAACTTATCGATAGAATATAATACTCCACCTACTTCAACAGTAATACGTTCTCTTTGATTTTGTAATCGCATTAAATTATCAACAAACTTAGGTACATCTTCTTTTTCCATAGTTAAAAATCCATTAACAGCTACTTGATAAATATCGGGTGTTCTTTTTAACTTATGACGGAATGAAAGCATAAAATCTTCCCAGTTTAGGTATCCATCCAGTAATCTACCTACATCACCTGCTGAAGAACTAATCTCATAAGTTAAGTCAGAGCTTTGTTCACTTTTCTTAATAATATCTATATCTCTAGATTCAAAATCAATGTAAATCGAAGTATCTTCAATCTCGTTAAGTGAAAACTCCATCAAAATATTCATTTTCTGTTGGATATTAAAATTTTCTAATTTTGAATTTAATTCTACTAACAATCTTTTTTGTACATCTAATGGTTCATAAGTAGCTTTTTGATTTTCTCTATCAGAGAAAATATAATCATATTTCATTGCGTAATGTTCTATATTTTTTTTGTCATATAATGCCGCAACATTTTCTTCAGGATGTTGAATACTAATTTTTTTGTCATCAAAGTGAAACCTACTACCTGGTACTGATACCTCTACGTTTAATGCTGGGAGTGCATCATGTAAATATTTCTTAAACTTAAATGGAGAGGAAAATATATTAACATCTTGATAGTTTATAGAAATTAATTGTGGATCTAGAAAAACTGGAGGTCCAGCAGCCGGTATATAAAGTTCTGGTTTAAATTTATCTATTAAATTTTTAACAGAACCGAATTTTCCATAGACTTTAGATTCAGAAATTTCATAATATTTTTTTTCAGGATAATCGTAACAAACAGGATGAAAAACTGCTCCAGAAAATTGACATGTAAATATAGTAAATTTTTTATAAATTTCAAAAAGTTCATCTACACGATCATATACTTTACAGTCATTCAAGTTTAAAAATGTAAAATCGGAATCTTTATCGTAAAGACCTAAAGCTGAATCTCTTACAATTTCCTGGTCATCAAGAAAAAGTCTTATTTCTAAATTTCCAATATTAACCAATTCAGAATCAATAGGTGTGTAGACAGATTTAGGACCTAATTTATTAAGAACGGAGGCTACGTGATCTCTTCTAAATTTTGGGGTTATAAAATTTACCTTACTTAATTCAAGTGTCTGTAAAAAAGGTACATCGAAATGGTCTTTGTGTTCATGACTTATGTATATGTACACTTTTTTATCAGTTGTTTCAATTAGTTTTCGAACATCATCTCCAAGTAAATGATTAGAAGGAAACTGATACCAAGATGAGTCAAATGCTCCAGTATTAGACATCCAAGGATCCATAAGAAGAATTTCATTCTCGGTTTCGTACATAAAACCTGCATGTCCAAGAAATGTGAGCATATATTTTATAGTAATAGAACCAAGAAATATCCAAAAGATATATATTAAAAGAGTTAGAATTTGATAGTGGAAAAAATAATTGTTACGGGCTCGTGTGGATTTATTGGGTTCAATTTTATAAAATCACTTAACGAAAATTATGAAATTATTGGAGTAGATTCAATAAACGATGCGTACGATCCTAGATTAAAAGAATTGCGACTTGAAGAGTTAGAAAAAATGTCTAATTTTAAATTCCTTAAAATTGACTTATCAGAAATAAATGAAATTCAAAATAATCACAACTTATTATCTGGGTCAAGTACAATTTTCCATTTAGGTGCACGTGCTGGTGTTAGGCAAAGCTATTTAGAGCCAAATAAATACATTCGTGACAATACAACAGCATCAGTAAATATTGCATTAACGGCTAAAGATTTAAAAATAAATAATGTTATCTTAGCTTCTACGTCATCAATTTATGGTGATACAGGTAATAATTTTGCAACAGAAAACAAAGACGAACTTAATGAACCCCCTTCAATTTATGCAGCAACAAAAAATTTTGGAGAAACTTTAATTAAAAATGTTCTTTCTGAAGATGAACAGAAAATAAAAATTGGAAGATTTTTTACTGTTTATGGACCATATGGAAGACCAGATATGTCGATTTTGAGATTTATTCATTGGATTTTAACAGATCAAGAAGTAATAATTTATGGAGATGGTGAGCAAAGAAGATCTTTTACATATGTAACAGACATTATCGATGGGTTAAATAGACTAAAAAATTACGAAGAAAGTGATACCTTTAATTTTGGATCAGACATTACATGGTCATTAATAGAAATTATAAATAAGATTGAATCTTACCTTGGAAAAAAAGCTAACTTAGTTTATAAAGAAAGAGCATTTAGGGATGTCGATGTTGTATTGCCAAACTTAAGTAAATCAAAAGAAAAATTAGATTGGCAACCTATGATTGATATTGATGAAGGACTTAAGGGAACAATTGATTGGTATGAAAAGAACAAAAATTACCTAGAGAATATAAAGTTTAAATATAGCTATGAAAAATAATTTAAAAAGAATTGTAATTACTGGAGGTGCCGGTTTCATAGGTTCTAACTTAGCAAAAAAATTTTTATCCGAAGGTGCTGAACAGATACTAATAATCGATGACCTTAGTACCGGTAATAAAAATAACTTAGCTGGACTAGACAAAATAGAATTTATTGAATCAAGGATTGAAGATGTCAACAATCTTGAGAAGTTAGTTTCAGGTTATGATTTTTGCTTCCATCTAGCAGCTGGTGTGGGAGTGCAATACATCATGGAAAATGTGAGTAAAGCACTGCTTACAAATATAGAGGCTACTCACATTATTATTCAGGCATGTAAAGCAAACAATACGCCAATGTTGATTACATCTACTTCAGAAGTTTACGGTACATCAAATGAAGATGTGTGGACAGAAGAAACTAAAAGTTTAATCGGACCACCAACAAAGTTAAGATGGTCCTATGCGGCATCAAAACTAATCGATGAATTTTTGGTTTTATCTGAATATAACGATAAAAATTTAAACCCCATAGTAGTAAGATTATTCAACATCATTGGTCCTAATCAGGTTTCTGATTTTGGTATGGTAGTGCCAAAATTTATTGAAGCTGCACTAAACAATAAAGATTTAATTATCCATGGAAAAGGTAACCAAACTCGTTCATTTACTTGGGTAGATGATGTGATTGAATATTTTTATCTTTTATCAAACAAAAAGCTCTATGGTGAAATTTATAATATTGGACAAACCGAAGAAATCTCTATTAAGGAACTTGCAGAATTAATAATAAAATTAAGTAATTCAAATTCAAAAATAGTATATAAAACACACGAAGAGGTTTATGGAAGTAAATTTGAAGACCCTATGAGGAGAACTCCTTCAATTGATAAAATTGTAGAAGCTACGGGGTACAAACCTTCAATGGTAATTCCGAACATGATCAAAGAAATAATTGAGTATAAAAAATTAAATAATTGAAAATATTAATTACTGTTGGAATTTTTCCTCCTGATATTGGAGGTCCCGCTAGTTTTGTACCAAAAATAGCAAATCTTCTTGTTGATTCTGGCTACAGTGTTACAGTAATTTGTCTTACAGAAAAACATCAATTCGATAATGAAAAATATAAAGTTGTAAGAATTTTAAGGAAACAAAATTTAATAATTCGTTGGATTAAGACAATATTTTATATATTAAAACATGGTTTAAAGTCAAATCTAATTTTTGTAAACGGCCTCCCAATGGAATCCCACATAGCTAATGTGGTTCTAAGAAAAAAACTTTATAGAAAGATAGTTGGCGATTGGGCCTGGGAAAGAGGAATGAATCGCAGATTAATAAATGAATCTTTTGACGAATTTCAAAACAATAAGCACGGATTGCACTTAGAAATAGCTAAATTTTCAAGAGGCTGGACAGCTGCAAAAGCTCACTTAGTGATTACACCTTCAAATCATTTAAAGAACATAGTTAATAAATGGGGAGTATCTAATAAAAAAATCAAAGTTATTTATAACGGAACATTTATAGATTCTTCAAAAATTATAAATAATAAATTAACTACAGATAATTTAAAATTTATAACTGTAGGTAGATTAGCTCCCTGGAAGAATATAAATATAATGCTCGAAGCTTTTTCTGAATATAAGAAACAAAATAAGCGTTTTACTTTTTATATAGTTGGGAGTGGTCCGGAGGAAAAAGCTTTAAAAAACTTAACAAAAAAATTGAACCTTGAAAAAGAAGTAGTTTTCACTGGACAGCTAAATAAAGAGGCTTTAGGTGAACATTATCAAAATTCTAATATCTACATTCAAGGTTCAAGTTATGAAGGCTTGCCACATGTTATTCTAGAAGCTATTAGTCATAATTTATCAATTATAAGTACTCCAATTGGAGGTACGAATGAAGTACTACTTGGAGGTAAAAATGGATGGATATGGAAATTACATGACTCTTTTAAACCACAGAAGAGCGATTTAATAAATATCATTGAAGAAATGACTGATAATATAAAAAAAGATACATTTTTAAAACAGAATGCAATGGAGCATTTATGTGAATTGTTCAATGAAGAAGAAAACTTAAATTCATATATAGAAATCCTAAAAAAATGAAAAACTTACTTTTTTACGGAACAACGCCATATGCAATAACACTAAACTCATCAGATTTTAATAAATTTAAAGAGCTGTCTAAAACTTTTAATACCTTTGTATATTCAAGTAACAAAAATGCTCAATATATTGATCACAAAGTAGTGAAAATATATTACATAAAAAAATTTAATAACTTTTTAATTAACTATTTTTATTTTTACTTTCTCAACATATTCTCGTTCTATAAATTTGTTAAAAAGGAAAATATTGATATTGTTTCAGCAAAAGATCCAATAGCAGCATTAATCCCTACATTGCTTCTAAAGTTTAGGGTTGCAGACTTTAAATTAGTCATAGAACACCACGGAGACTTTTTAAATCTACTATTAAACCAAAGAAAATTATATTTTAAGAAATTTACTATATTACTTTCAAAAATAATTTCAAACTTTACATACAAAAACTGTGATTTTATTAGAGGGGTACATAAAGAACAAACAGAAGAACTTGAAAGAAAATATAATAAAATGACTTCAGTTTTTCCTGCTTGGGTAGACTTTACAACTTTTTATCCAAAAAATAATAATGCTAGATCAAATAAAGTACTATTTGTTGGAAATATTATCCCAAGAAAAGGTGTTCTTTTTTTAATAAAATCTTTTGCAACTTTTCAAAAAACGAACACTGTTCTATATCAATTAATAATTATTGGGGATACTCCAAATATTGAATACTTTGAAAAATGTCAAAAATTTATAACTGATAACAATATCAAAAATATTAAGTTTTATGGTTCTATGAATCCAGATGAAATTGCAGATATAATGAATGACTCTGCCCTTTTGGTTATGGCAAGTAATTTTGAGGGATTACCAAGAGTATTAATTGAAAGTGGATTGTGCAAATTACCTAGTTTAGCTACGAATATTCAGGGTATAGCTACTCCTTTTAACTCAGACGGGGGCACCATGCTATACGAAAATAAAGATTCTGACGAATTTGTAAAAAATTTAGAGCTGTTTTTTAATAATAGGATACTGCAGTCTGAGCTATCTGTGAAAGCTAATCAAATAAGTAATTCTTTATCTGGTTCTGGAGTATTTGTGAACAACTGGAAACACATTCAGGATAGACTATATGAGTAAACTATTATATCTTAACCTTGCTATTGATAGTGAAGATACATCTCTCGGGTTTGCGATTGGATGGCTCGAAGAAATTTCAAAAAATTATGAATCTGTCGATGTTATAACTTTGAGACTGGGTAAATTGCCAACATTAGATAAGAAAATCAATATTTACGGCCCAACTTATTCTACAAATAAACTTACTAAATATAAGTTTCTTTACAAGACAGCCAAAAAATTAATAAAAAAATCAAATTATGACAAATGCTTTTCACATATGTCACCTATATCTATTTTTATTATTGCATTACTACTAAAAAGTAGGAATATAAAGTCTTCATTATGGTTTACACACCCAGGGCCAAAATTTGGACTAAAAAAATTAATTCTGTTTATCTCTTTTAAGCTTTCAGATCAAATTTTGACTGCATCCTCAAGTTCATTCCCCTTTAAATCTAAAAAGGTCCATGTTATTGGCCACGCAGTAAATTTAGAAAAATTTCAAAATAAAAAAAACGAGTTTAAATTGAATAATTTCTTAATCTTATCAAGAATTTCTGAATCAAAAAACCTAGAAGTTAGTGTTGATGCATTTCTGAAATCTAATTTTAGGAATAAAAATCTTGACATTATTGGAGGGCCTTTAAATATTCACGATGAAGAATATTTAAAAAAATTAGAGTTAAAATATTCTAAATTAAATAATGTTAATTTCTTAGGAAAAGCTAAACATAGTGATCTTCCTACTATTTTGAAAAAATATGATATTAACTTTAATAGTGCGGGAAAAGGTTTTTATGATAAATCAGTATTAGAAACATTATCAATGGGAATAATAAATTTTTATCACAATCCAGACTTTGACAGTATCTATAATAATTATGCAGAGAATTATTATTTTAAGGATTTAACTTCCCTTACATATAAAATTAATTTATTAGAACATGTTAAATATGATAATTTTAATGAATTTTTTGAATCGATAAACGCAAATTTAAACAAGCATTCCTTAATAACACTCAACGAAAGGTTAAGTAATATTATTTAAATTATTCTTAATCCACTTAATAGTTTTTGATAAACCATTTTCAATATCTATAAGAGGTTGATATCCCAAAATTTCTTTTGATTTTGTTAAGTCTGGCTTTCTTTGCATTGGGTCATCCACTGGTAAGTCTTTATAAATAATCTTTGAATCTGAGTTCGTTAATTCAATAATCAAAGTTGCGAGATCTTTAATTGACATTTCATTATCGTTTCCTATATTGAAAATATCAGATTTTGGGTAATTTAATGCTAACAGTAGCCCATTCACTGTATCTTCTACATAAGAAAAAGACCTCGTTTGATTTCCCTCACCGTATACAGTAATTTCAAGGTTATTTAAAGCCTGAACAATAAAATTAGTAACTACCCTCCCATCACTTAAGTGCATATTTTCTCCATATGTATTAAATATTCTTATGATGCTTGCATTTAAATCGTATTCGCTAACGTACGCTTGGGTAGCAGCTTCAGCAAATCTTTTAGATTCATCGTACATACTTCTAGGTCCTGTTGGATTTACATTTCCCCAATAGTCTTCTCCTTGTGGGCTTACTTTTGGATCACCATAGATTTCTGAGGTTGAAGAAAGGAGAAATTTAGAATCAAATTTTCTTGCAATCCCTAACGCATTTATTGTGCCTATGCTTCCAGATTTAAGTGTATTAATAGGAAAATTAGTATAGGCCACTGGAGAAGCACAGCTTGCTAAATGAATAACATAATCAACTTTTTCTGAGGTTTCATAGTGATTTTGTATGTCATGCAATTGAAATTCAAAATTCTCTAACTTAATAAATTTCTCAATATTTTTTTTGGACCCAGTCAGTAAATTGTCTAGAACAATTACTTTATCAGCTTTGTTTATAATACTACTAATTAAGTGACTACCAATAAAACCTGCTCCGCCAGTTATTAAATACTTCATAATCTAATTCCAAAACCGATAATAGACAATGTGTTTAAGTTCTTTAATCTTATCTTCAAGTAAATTATATGAATCACTTAAAGGATACATTTCAACAATAAGGGAATTGTCTTTCAACAAGTTGATATCATTTAATACAAGATCTGAATAAACAGACTTGTCATATATTTCAACATTAATTTCTTGTCGTTGTAATTTTTTGTAGATTACGAATGTTGGAGAATGTCTTATATCATCAGTGTTTTCTTTAAACGAAGCACCAATTAAACATACCTGTTGTAAATTGTTAGTTTCTAATATGTCAACCAATTTATCTGAAAACCAGCCTATGTGAACATCATTTGAATTAATAATTGATTGAACTAAAGGCAAATTTAAATTTTGATTTTTTGCTAATGACTGAATTTCATGTACATCTTTTGGAAAGCATGACCCTCCCCAGCCAGGAGAAGGTCGAAAGTAATCAAGACCAATTCTAGAATCTAAACCCACACCTCTTAAAACATCTTCCTGATTAGCATTTAATACATCAACTATTCTTGATGCTTCATTAACAAAAGACAATCGTAAAGGGAGGTATGCATTAGAAAGATACTTAACTAATTGAGAACTAATGGGATCAGTGTAGATTATTTCTGAATTAATTCCGTTATACAATTCACCAACTTTCTTCATGTTTTTATTGTTCAGAGAACCAACAACAACTCTATCTGTGTGGAAAAAATCATGAAAAGCACTTCCCTCTCTTAAAAATTCTGGGTTAAAAACTAAATCATCATAATTAATTGAGAAATCTTTAAAAACCTTTTCCAGTGCTAATGGATGAATGGTTGATTTAATACATATCACAGAATCTTTATCAATTAAATCTTCCATATTGTTAAAGACAGAGGAAATATAGCTTATGTCTACATCTCCATCTTCAGTAGTTGGAGTTTGTACGCATATTAGGACTATATCAATACCATCCCATTTTATATTGTTATAATTGTCATAAAATTTGACGTTTTTTTGAATATCGGAATTTAAAAGGTAATCTTCAATTTCTGGTTCAACAAATGGCGCAATACCCTGATTTAAAGTTTCAATCTTTTCTTTATCG
>CEOP01240209.1_pt1 | contig 10944 bp, 7 predicted proteins | sample 361301 | NCBI WGS metagenome assembly CEOP01 (sample SAMEA2619548, study PRJEB7988) | marine metagenome | biome: marine biome (ENVO:00000447); feature: deep chlorophyll maximum layer (ENVO:xxxxxxxx); material: "saline water (ENVO:00002010), including plankton (ENVO:xxxxxxxx)" | depth 55 m
TTGCTACTCTGCATCTAAAGCTTCAATGCAAATTTTTACTGAATCAATTAGGATGGAAGTGAAAAAATTTGGGATAAATATTTGTACACTAGCTCCTGGAGAATTCGCTACTAATATAGCTTCTAGAAGGTATCATTCTCCTATTCGTGATGGGGAATACGAAAAGATTTATAAAAATAGTTTAGAAAAAATGAATAAACATGTTAATAATGGTGGTGATCCTGCGGATGTGGCTAAAGTTATTTATAAAATAATTAAAAAAAAATCTCCAAGAGTACATTACAAAATTGGAGCTTGGTTACAAAAATTTTCTATTTATTTAAAAAAAATATTACCGGATTACCTGTTTGAAAAAATTTTAATGCAATTTTACAAATTATAAAAACCTATTTATTATGAAATTTTTTATTGATACTGCAAACCTTGATCAAATAAAACAAGCCGAGGCTCTTGGAGTTCTTGATGGGGTTACGACTAATCCCTCCCTAATGGCAAAAGAAGGTATTACAGGGAAAGAAAATATTTTAAATCACTACATAGAAATTTGTAATTCTGTGAGTGGAGATGTTTCAGCTGAGGTTATTTCAGTTGACTATGAGGGAATAGTTAAAGAGGGAGAAATATTAGCTAAATTACATCCTCAAATAGTAGTTAAGGTACCAATGATTACTGAAGGAATCAAGGCAATAAAATATTTTTCAAATCATAATATTAAAACTAACTGTACACTGGTCTTTTCTTCTGGACAGGCATTATTAGCTGCTAAAGCAGGTGCAACATATGTTTCACCATTTATCGGAAGACTTGATGATATTTCTCAAGATGGAATGTTTTTAATTGAAGAAATTAGACATATATACGATAACTACTCTTTTAAAACAGAAATTCTTGCTGCCTCTGTAAGGCATCCAATGCATATTATAAATTGTGCTAAAGTTGGTGCAGATGTAATGACAGGACCTTTGAGTGCTATAATCGCTCTATCTAAACACCCATTAACTGATTCTGGTTTAGAAAAGTTTTTATCCGATTATAAAAAGGGTAACTAAAGTTGATTTAAAAAATTTGGACTATATATATTTCCAAAACCATTAACTATTTTTCCATCAGCATTAACTATAATTGCTTTGTTTAGATATGTTATTATCCATTTTTTACTTGCATTTTCAAAATCAATAATTGCAAATTGATTGTTGATATCTTGTTGTAAGATTTTAATAACCTTTAAAGTAATCTCATTAAGTGGCTGAATTGATATCCCAACATATCTATAATTTGGCTTTTCTATTTTAATTCTATTAATTATTTTAATAGTCTCTCTGAAATGATTCATTTGAGATTGAGACCAAAAATAAAATACAGTTTTTTTACCATTTAGTATTTTATTACTTGAAATTGTATCAAGTTTCGAGTCTTGAATTTGTATTTTAGGGAGTAATTCACCGGGATTCATTTTTTTTATATCATTATGAAGACTTAAGACCTCTGCTAAGAAAATTGTATTTGAATTAATTGCAAAATAATATTGTAAAAAATCTTCATGATCTGAGTGATTATTATAATTTAGGATTTCATCATAAGCAATTGCTCGTGCCAAATTATTTTTAAGTTCTCTTCCAAAAATATTATTTTCAAGAATTTGTAATCTTTTTATATTAAATTCTGTTTTTTGTTTATTAATAAAATAATAGTTTGAACTATCAAGAGATTTTTCATTCAAAAAATTGAGAACATAATCGATGTATGGGTCAAAAAAAGCTAAATCAGTCTCTTCAAAATTAAAAAATTTTCTATAATTAAAATACGTGCTATCCTTGGAACTACTCCAGTTTGAACCTCTTAATAAAGCATATCTCTCTCTAATTGTTCCATATGGATATACGTATGATGCCATAGTAACTTTTTGGGCAAATTGAGTTAAATTGTTAATAGAGTTCATACTTATCCATTTATTTTTTTTTTCGATAACTAAAGAGTCTATGATTTTTGAAAAATATTTACTTTCTAAAGAATATTTAGATGATAAAAAATTATTCTCTTTTTCAAGATTAATCTCCATATCTATCAAAAAGTTATTTTTACTTGACCCCTTTCCACTAAAAACTACAGATTTTTTAAAATCTGTTCCATTTACTCTTAGCCATATACTATCTTCGGGCTCTAAAAAAATTGTTTGGTATTCAGGAATATGCTCAATTTTATAAATTCCAGCTTCTAAATTTTTGAATGTTCTTTTGAACATGTTATTCGAATCAAGAACTAAACAATCAATTGTTGCATTGTTTTTATATAATAAAAGATAATTAGATGATGGGTTTATAATTTGGCCAGCAAAAAAAAATTTTTTATTTCTTTTCTCAATATCACAGGAATTAAGACAGATAAAAGAAATAATAAAAAAAAAGATATTGCGGGTTTTCATTTTAAAATAAAAATTATAAAAATAATTTCCAATTTATAAAATTAATACCATTAGTCTGTTGTATTTACTTATTTTTGCCAAAAAATTAATATTATGTTATCTGTAAATAATTTATCAGTTCAGTTCGGTAAAAGAGTCTTATTTGATGATGTCAATATCACATTTTCTGCTGGAAATTGTTATGGGATAATTGGAGCTAATGGTGCAGGAAAATCTACCTTTTTAAAAATACTATCGGGTAAACAAGATGCTAATTCTGGAAGCATTCATTTAGAGTCTGGAAAGAGACTTTCAGTTTTAGAGCAAAATCATAATTCTTATGATAGTTGTAAAGTATTAGAAACTGTAATGATGGGTAATAAAGAACTATTTTCTGTCAAAGAAGAAATGGAAAGAATTTATTCAAAAGATAATTTTTCTGAAACAGATGGAGAAAGAGTAGGGGAACTACAAATTAAATATGAGGAAATGGATGGATGGAATGCAGAAAGTGATGCTGCAGCTTTATTATCAAATTTGGAAATTGCTGAATCTTCACATGATAAAAAAATGATTGACGTTGATAGTAAACAAAAGGTAAGAATATTATTAGCACAAGCATTATTTGGGAATCCAGATGTTTTAATAATGGATGAGCCAACTAATGATCTTGACTATGATACAATAAATTGGCTTGAAAATTTTTTAAGTAATTATGAAAACACAGTAATAATTGTATCTCATGATCGACATTTTCTTGATGTTGTCTGTACACACATTTCAGATATTGATTTTGGTAAAATCAATCATTTTTCAGGAAACTATAGCTTTTGGTATGAGTCTTCACAATTAGCAGCAAGACAAAAAGCTCAATTAAATAAAAAAGCAGAAGAAAAAAAGAAAGAACTTCAGGATTTTATCATGCGATTTTCTGCCAATGTTGCCAAATCAAAACAGGCCACATCAAGAAAAAAAATGATTGAAAAATTAAATATTGAAGAAATTAAACCCTCAAGCAGAAGATATCCTGGGATTTTATTTGAGCAAGAAAGAGAAGCTGGTGATCAAATTTTAAATATTGAAAACCTATCTTCAAAAATTGATGGGGAAATATTATTTTCTAATATTAATTTAAATCTAACAAAACTAGATAAAGTAATTGTTTACAGTAAAGATTCAAGAGCAGTTAGTAATTTTTTTAAAATTATTAATGATGAATTACAACCTGATTCTGGAAATTGTAAGTGGGGTATAACTACAACTCATGCGTATTTACCATTTGATAATGATTATTTGTTTAATAAATCACTATCATTAGTTGATTGGTTGAGGCAATGGACAGAGGTTGAAGAAGAACGAGAAGAAGTTTACCTGAGAGGTTTTTTAGGAAAAATGTTGTTTAGTGGAGATGAGGCTCTAAAAAGTTCTAAAGTTTTATCCGGGGGAGAAAAAGTGCGTTGTATGCTTTCAAAAATTATGATGAGTAGATCCAACGTTCTAATTTTAGATGAACCAACTAATCATTTAGATCTAGAATCAATAACAGCTTTCAATAACGCATTAAAGAAATATAAAGGTACTTTGCTATGCTCAACACAAGATCATTTGTTCGCTCAATCACTTGGAAATAGAATCATTGAACTTACACCCAAAGGAATAATTGACAGAAACCTTTCTTTTGATGAATATATGACCGATCCTAAAGTTAAAGAAATAAGAAAAAAAATGTATGCATAAGTATTTACCAAAAAAATGTGTAAAGACCCGTTAATACGATCATTAATGCAAAGGTCCCTATATTAAAAGTTGGACTTGTGTTAAAAATTCCTTTTTCTAGACTTATACCTTTTTTATCACTCATTTCTTTATTTTCATTGTAACTAACTATTGCAATTACTGCCATAGTACTAATAGCTGTAATGGCCATTTGATCAATAAAAGGAAGAGTAGGGGCTATGTTATTAATAAAAGTTCCTGTGAACCAGTCTTTCGGACCAATTTTAAAAAACATCGCAATCGGGATTGAAAATAAAGCCCCATAGATTGCACCTTTATTAGATGTTTTTTTCCAGAACAAACCTAAAATAAATACAGCTAAAATTCCTGGACTTACTACCCCTGTGTATTCTTGAATAAATTGAAAAGCTTGATCAATCCCACCTAGTAGTGGAGCCATAATAGTTGCAATAATTAAGGCAACTGCAGCCGATAATCTTCCAACACTAACTGTTTTTGATTCATTTGCTTCATTATTGAAAAAAGGTTTATAAATATCCATCGTAAATATTGTTGCTGTTGAATTTAGCATAGATGCTAACGAAGATACAATAGCAGCAGCTAATGCAGCAACAGCAATTCCTTTTAAACCAGTTGGAAGAAACTGCATTAACCATGGATAGGCTTTATCAGCACTTCCCTCAGTTGGAATATTTGAAAGAGCTGTTTCACCTAAAGAGGATAATAAATTATTATCATTAACTATTACAAATGCAGCAATTCCTGGTATCACAATAATTAATGGTAAAATCATTTTTAAACAAGCTGCAAATAATATACCTTTTTGAGATTCTTTTAACGATTTTGCAGCAAGGGTTCTTTGTATTATATATTGATTAAAGCCCCAGTAATATAAATTTGCAACCCACATTCCACCAATTAATACTCCAATTCCAGGTAAATTCATATATTCTGGATTATTTTTATCCAAAATCATGTCAAATTTATCTGGAACTACATCATACAATAGATATAGACCTTGAAACATACCATTACCACCAGATACAGTATTAAGAGCTAAATAAGAAGTGATTAGTCCTCCAATAACTAAAACTACTACTTGTATAATATCAGTCCATGCAACTGCGGAAAGTCCACCATACAAAGAATATGCAGCAGCAAATAATGCAAGACCAATAACTCCTTCTATCAATTCAATACCTAGAATTGTTTCTAATGCGAGCCCCCCTAAATACAAAACAGATGTTAGGTTAACAAAGACATACAATCCAATCCAAAAAACTGCCAAAATAGTTTTTAATTGACTTGAAAATCTTTTTTCAACAAATTCAGGTATTGTATATATTTTTTTCTCTATAAAAATTGGTAAGAAAAATTTACCTACAATTATAAGTGTTAATGCAGCCATCCATTCATAAGACGCTATAGCAAGACCAACAGCAAAACCTGAGCCAGACATTCCAATAAATTGTTCAGCAGATATATTAGCGGCAATTAATGATGCACCAATAGCCCACCAAGGGAGAGATTTACTTGCTAAAAAATAATCTTCGGCACTTTTAGTTTTTCCTTCCTTATCTCTTGACACCCATAGTCCTACACTAAGTATAATTATACCGTAAAGGGCAAAAACAATAAAGTCTAAGGTTTCAAAATTTGTATTCATATTTAAGAATTTTATCACGGGTGTAAAACAAAGTTTCAATATAAAAGAAAATATATTAATAAGTTTAAGTTATACAAAAACATCACAATATATTTTCTTTTTTTAGAGTATAAATAGCTTTTGAATATTCATCATCGTGAACAAAAACATCCTGAAATAAATTTATCGAGTAACCGAAGCCAGCTAATCTGGCTGATTCAGATTGATCTTTAATAATTGGTTTAATATGTATATCATTTAAACAGTTTTTAATTGACATAACAATGATAGAAGAGCCTGAGTATATTTTTTGATATTTTTTCATTCTACTAAGACACTGTTTTAAGACTTATTATATTTGCTATTCCAAATTTGTGGATTAAAACTTTTTCCCAACGAAACTCCCAAAAATAAAACAATTGAAACAATAGCTTTAAACATAAATAAATATAACAGCCAGAATGAGGATGAATCTGGATTTTTTGAAAATATTTCTAAGGGTGTAACAAGAGTAATCAGGTAACTTACAATTAAAAGAGTAAAAAGTAAGTTTTTTAATGATAGAAATGGCCACATTCTCAACCTTCTTAATCCTTTTAAATCATTTCCCCATTTATGAATCAAGTAAAAATAATTATTTCCCAAAGGAGTAAAGAGTAGTGGGTCGTCTGTTTTTTTTAATCTAAACATTATCGAAGGAGCCATAATCTTAAACTGATCAATTTTGGTATTATGTTCAAGTTCAAGATTTTTAATTTTATCAATAGCTTCTGATGGAATTTCACCTTTAAAAAAATTAATATCAAGGAAACGTAATCGATAATCGATACAAATCTTTTTTATAGTATTAATATGAACAATTCTATTTGCTTCAAGTTTATCAAATTCTAATTTATTGTCAGAATAATTTTGAATTTTATGACAAGATTCATTTTGATAAGCTTTTGAATCAGATTCTCTTATGTTTTCTTTAATTAGAATACTTTCTAGGTTTGTTGTTTTAATCGAATTTATATTCATGTAAAATATTTATTAACGGAGTTGTGCATTAAATTTATTTTCAAATTGTATTTTTAATTTATTCATGATTCTGTCAACATAATTATCAGTTAAGGTTTTTCTATTATCAAGAAAAGTAAACCTAATTCCATAAGATTTTTTATCATTAGGAATCTTTTCACCTTCATATACATCAAATAATTCAATTGATTTAAGAATATTTTTTTCTGTTTTGTTTGACAAATCAACAATAGATTTAAATGATACTTCTTTATCGATGAGTATGGAAAAATCTCTTTGAATATTAGGGAATTTTGATATCTCTTTAATTTTAAACTTATTTTTAAAGTTAAACTTTTCAAGTAAATCAATATTTATGATTGTAGCATACACCTCCTCTTCAATTCCAAAAGATGATCTAATATTTTTGTTTACTAAGCCAAAGTTTCCTATTTCTTTATTATCCAAACTAATAGATAACCCCTCTGAAAAAAAATCTGAATTTAAAGATTCAAATATATATGAGTCTAAACCTAAGTTTTTCAACAGATTAGTTATTATTCCTTTCAAATAAAAGAATCCAGTAATATTAAGATCATTGATCCAATTTGAGGAATCTTTTGATTTTACCAAACCTATAAATAAGGATCTATTTTCAGTGAATTTTTTGTTATCTATGGAATATGTTTTACCTAGTTCAAAAATTTTAATATTTTTTTGCTGCCTATTAAGATTAAATGCAATAACTTCTAAAGCAGAGTATAATAGTGTTTTTCTTAGTTGAGATAATTCGCTACCTAAAGGATTTAGGATTTTAATACTTTTAAGTTTATCAGAAGTGGTTTCTGAAAGTTTATCATATTCAGGATTAATAATTGAATTATTAATTATTTCCGAAAAACCTTTACCAATGAGTTGATTGGTTATTCTCTCGTGGAGTAAATAATTACTATCAAGGTTGTATTCTACATAATTTATTCTTAACTCATTAGAATCATTAATTTCATTGTATCCATAAACTCGGAGAATTTCTTCAATAATATCAGCAGGTCTTGTTACATCAACTCTATATCTGGGTACGCTAAGACCAATACCTTCTTCAGATACATTTTCAATTTTAATATCTAAAGAATTAAGTATGTTCGTAAGGTCTTCTTTGGGAATTGATTGGCCAATAGTTTTACTGATTAAATCGTATTTTAAAAATAACTTAGTTTCCTCTTTAAGCGGTTGTGAAGATTCTTGAATTTCACTTGAGATATTTGCACCAGCATATTCAATCATTAATAAAACTGCACGTTTTAAAGCAAATTCAGTTATTTCAGGATCTATGCCTCTTTCATATCGAAAAGATGCGTCAGTATTAAGATTATGACGCTTTGCACTTTTTCTAATGGTAATTGGATCAAAATATGCACTCTCAAGAAAAACATTTTTTGTAGATACACTAATACCAGAAGAATTTCCTCCATAAATTCCTGCTAAACATAATGGTTTGTTTTCATCACAGATCATCAAATCATCAGAGGATAATTTAATTTCAGAATTATCCAATGTTTTAAATTTGGTAGAATTTTTCAAAGTTTTCACAATTACTTTACCATCAATTTTATCTGCGTCAAATGCGTGTAATGGTTGCCCTAAGTCATGTAAAACATAATTAGTTATATCGACTATATTATTGATTGGAGAAACTCCGATTGACTTCAAAAAATCTTGTAGCCACAAAGGAGAGGGTTTAACTTTTATATTTGATAACGTAACTCCTAAATATTTGGGACACGCATTTGGATTATCAACATGTACATTAATAATATTTGTATTAGAACTCATGGGAAATAAATCCACAGTTGGCATATTCCATTCATATGGAATTTTCTTTTGAATTAAAGATGCTTTTAAATCACGAGAAACTCCCATATGACTCATAGCATCAGCTCTATTGGGAGTAAGGCCTATATCAAAAATGTAATCTTTGGTTACATTAAAAACCTCACTACATTCTGTCCCAATTGATAAATTATCATCAAGCACCATAATTCCATCGTGAGATTCACCAATTCCTAATTCATCTTCTGAACATATCATACCGTTACTATCTTCACCTCTAATTTTACTTGATTTAATCTTAATTTTATTACCATCATTTGTATATAATGTAGTACCTACCAAAGCTACTGGAACCTTTTGACCTTCTTTAACATTAGGTGCTCCACAAATAATTTGTAATGTTTCATCTTGATTTACTTTTACAATTGTTAACTTTAATCTATCAGCATTAGGATGTTGGACACAGCTTATAATTTCGCCAACGACGACACCTTTAAGCCCTCCTTTAACAGACTCAAAAAAACTGGTTCCTTCGACCTCAAGACCAAGATCAGTTAGATGCGATGCTATTTTTTCAACTGATAAATCAACTTTTATATATTTCTTTAACCAATTATTTGAAATTTTCACTAAAAGTATTTTAATTAAAGATTAATGAGAGTACAAATATAATACTTAGAGTTCTTTAGCTGATATAATTCCAGATGTTTTTGAAAGTTCCCATTTCAGATAATGTGTGTTTAATACATTGGTTTAATTCACTTTCTAAATTTTTGTCATTATTTAGTATATTTTGCGCAGCTTCACGTGCTAAAATAAGTAAGTCATTGTCATGTATTAAATTTGCAATTTTTAAATTCAGAATACCACTTTGTTGAGTACCCATTATATTTCCTGGACCTCTAAGTTTTAAATCTACATCAGCAATTTCAAATCCATTATTTGTTTTAACCATTGTATCGATCCTTAATTTGGAATCTGAAGATAATTTATTCCCTGTCATTAGTATACAATAACTTTGTTTATTACCTCTTCCTACTCGACCTCTTAATTGATGAAGTTGTGATAAGCCAAATCTTTCACTACTTTCTATAATCATGACTGATGCATTTGGAACATTTACTCCTACCTCAATTACTGTAGTTGATACCATTATTTGAGTTTCCCCATTTAAAAATCTGTTCATTTCATAATCTTTATCTTCATTATTCATTCTTCCATTTAGAATAGATATTTTAAATTCAGGAAGAGGGAACGATCTACTAATACTCTCATAACCATCCATTAAATCCTTGTAATCCATTTTTTCTGATTCTTCAATTAATGGATAAACTATGTAAATTTGGCGACCTGATTTAATTTCTTCTCTGATAAAATTAAAAACTGATAATCTTTTACTATCATTTCGTTTAACTGTTTTAATAGAGATTCTACCCGGTGGAAGTTCATCTATAACTGAAATATCAAGATCACCATACAATGTCATTGCTAAGGTTCTTGGTATTGGAGTAGCTGTCATAACCATAATATGAGGGGGTAATGAATTCTTTTTCCATAATCTTGATCTTTGAGCGACTCCGAATTTATGCTGTTCGTCAATAATAGCTAGTCCCAAATTTTTAAAAATAATAGAGTCTTCAATTAAGGCGTGGGTTCCAATTAATATATTTAATTTACCAGATTTTAGTTCATTTAAAATAGGCTTACGTTTACTTTTACTGATGCTTCCAGTAATTAAGCCAACTTTAACTCCAACTTTATTAGCTAAATCTTTAATTAATTTATAATGTTGTTGAGCAAGAATTTCTGTTGGTACCATTAAACAGGACTGATATTTATTGTCTGCTGATATTAACATACTCATAAAAGCTACAATTGTTTTTCCTGACCCAACATCTCCTTGAAGAAGCCTATTCATTTGACTCCCAGTGGAAAGATCTCCCCTAATCTCTTTAATCACCTTAACTTGAGCTTTTGTTAGTTTGTATGATAAATGATTGTAAAAAAAATCATTAAAATAATTACCAATTTTAGGAAAAATATATCCTTTTATCTTAGATTTTCTTTTACTGTTTTTTAATAAAACTTGAATTTGTAAATAAAAAAACTCTTCAAACTTTAATCTCCTTTTTGCCTTTTCTAATAGATCAATATTTTGAGGAAAATGAATATTCCTTATAGCTAAATCATTAGATACTAATTTTAGATTATTTAAAATATTTTTAGGAAGAGATTCCCTTATTGGTTTATAATTTGAATCAAAAAATTCATACAAAAGTTTTCTCAAAATATTTTGAGTAATTCCAGAATTGATTGCTCTTTCAGTGGTTGG
>CEOP01026815.1_pt1 | contig 10929 bp, 9 predicted proteins | sample 361301 | NCBI WGS metagenome assembly CEOP01 (sample SAMEA2619548, study PRJEB7988) | marine metagenome | biome: marine biome (ENVO:00000447); feature: deep chlorophyll maximum layer (ENVO:xxxxxxxx); material: "saline water (ENVO:00002010), including plankton (ENVO:xxxxxxxx)" | depth 55 m
TTTCACCCATTGCAATATTGTTTGCAATGCGGTCAATAACATCGAACCCGACATTGTGCCGAGTGCCGTTGTATTTTGAACCAGGATTTCCAAGACCAACGATGAGTTTCATATTATTCGCTGTCTGCGTCTTCTGTTGACTCGGAAGAACCAGAGATAACTTCTGGTGATGCTTCTTCGCCATCTTCTGTTTCATCGCCTTCTTCACTTGCTTCTTGGACAATTGTTACGTGAGCAATGTGTCGTTCAGCCTCGAGCGTAGCTTTTACGCCTTCAGGAAGAATCAAATCACCAATTGTGAAAATTGACTCAACTGTTGAAAGGTCGACTTTGATAGATTCAGGTATATCCTTCACCATGCATTCAATTTCAATTTGCGGGCGAGGTACTTCAAGAATTGAACCAGCGATTGAAGCGCTTGTTGGTTGACCAATAATGTCTAGCGTCATCGTTACAGTAACGATTTGCTTGAGGTCAACGCGAGCGAAGTCAACATGAATAAGGTTGTCCCCGAGGTAACCGAACTGAAGGTCCTTCACAAGAACAGTTGCAGGATTGCCGTCGCCGTTGTCAAGTTCCATAACGTGGTTGCCACCGTGCAAGTGCTTCAGGATTTGTTTCTCATCAATGCTGACGGAGACTGGGTTGGTGCCTTTGCTATAAATAGTTGCTGGCATGCGACCGGTTTTACGGAGTCGCCTTGCATATCTTGTGCCGAGTTTTTCTCGGAGTTCTACAGTTACTATTGGTGTTTCGTGAGCCATTTGGTTTCCTATCTACTAAATTATTTCTTTGGGCCTTCTCCACGGTTGAAGAGGGATGAAATTGACATGTGGTGATGAATTCTATGCACGGCTTCGCCGAGAAATCGTGCAACACTTAAAACGTGTAATTTTTCGCTGATGCCATCAAGATGACTGTCGGTCGCAATAGTGTCAGTAATGATGACTTCGCTAATCGGTGCACTGTTAATGCGTTCGATTGCTGGTCCAACAAGCAAGCCGTGGGTTGCGGCAGCAATCACTTTCGTTGCACCTTTTTCGGTGACGAGTTTTGCAGCTTCGCAAATAGTGCCAGCGGTTGAAATCATGTCGTCAACCATGAGTACTGTCTTACCGTTGACGTCGCCGATGAGGCGCTTTGAAACAACTTCACTTCCAGATTCACGACGTTTATCAATGATTGCAAGTTTGGAATCGAGCAATCCTGCGTACATGTTTGCAACTTTTACGTTGCCAACATCAGGTGAAACGATAACCATGTCATCGCCTTGCATGTCCTCTCTTGTAGAGAAGTAATCGCAGAACACTTTTGTTGCTGTAAGGTGGTCTACAGGAATATCAAAGAATCCCTGAATTTGTGCAGCGTGCAAGTCCATGCAGAGCACTCGATTCGCGCCCGCTGCAGTGATAAGGTTTGCAACAAGTTTCGCGGTAATGGGAACGCGTCCTTCGTCTTTTCGGTCTTGTCGTGCGTAGCCGAAGTAGGGAACGACAGCTGTAATTCGACCTGCAGAAGCGCGCCGTAATGTGTCAATCCAAATCAAAAGTTCCATCAAGTTATCATTGACAGGCATTGCAGTTGATTGCACAATAAAACAGTCTCGGCCGCGGATATCTTCCTCAATTTTTACGATTATCTCATTGTCCGGGAACTTTTCAACCGTAGCTGAAGCTACAGGTATCTCAAGATGGCTACACATTTCTGCGGCAAGGTGTTCTCCACCAGTTGCGGAGAATATTTTCATGCGCTTGTGGTCTTCGTGACTCATGCTGTTTGCTCCGCTTCTGGGTTTCGAGCAAGAAGAAATGCTTCGACTTCTTGAAGTTGTTCTTGTGTGTTTATAGAAAGAATGTCTTCAGGCGCAACAGCGTTGATTACTTCAACTACTTCGCCACGATCTTTGAGCATTCGAGGTACTTCCGTTAGGTAGTATTCATTTGTAAGTGGGTTTGGCTCAAGTGCATCGAGGCATTCCCAGAGTTTTGTTGCTTCAAAGACCGCGTAGCTTGGGTACACCTCGTTGATTTTGCGTTGTTCAACAGTCGCGTTTTTATGTTCGATGATCGCCGAAAATGTATCATCGTCGTCTCGGACGATTCGTCCATATCCGGTTGGGTCAGGGATAATGCTTGTTGCGAGTGTTGCACATGCGGAAGTTTCGACTTGCAATGCGACCATGTCGTGTACCGTCGATGCACGAAGAAGTGGTCCGTCACCGCCAAGAATTAAAATGTCACCATCAAAATCTGCAAGTGTTTCTTTGCACACAAGAACAGCATGGCCCGTGCCGAGCTGCGGTTCTTGAGTGACGTATTCACAGTTTGGAATTGCCTCTTTGACAATATCTGCACCGTGACCTACGACAAGAATGACACGGTCTGCGCCTGCTTCGCGAACTGCATCTACAACCCATTGGACCATCGGCTTACCAGCGACTTCATGCACAACCTTTGGTAGGTCGCTTCCCATACGCGTGCCTTTGCCGGCAGCAAGAATAATTGCTGCAAGTGGTTTATTGTGTTGTTTTGCAGATGCGTTCATCAAAAATACCTTTAGCCCTTAGTGTTTGGAAGAGAGATTCTTCCTCTAAGAACTGGCCCGCCAAGACTTGAACTTGGAATGCCTGGATCAAAACCAGGTGTGTTACCGATTACACCACGGGCCAAAATGTCTTTAGAGATGCTCTGTATCTTAAATACAGAAGAGCAACTCTTGCTAACCTCCTGCCAAGGACAACCATTAATGGGTGGCTCAGCATGCATGAATCGCGGAGGGGACAAGAGAAAGCCCAACCGCGGCGAACTTCTCCTAGGACTTGGAGCACGCATCGCCGCGATTCGTGCCCCATGCAGCGCCAAGTATACGACTTGTCACTGACGGTCCCTCTTTAATGGGGAAGGACGGGAATTGTACCTGTTTTTACCCCTCTTGCCTACAGTATGCCCAATTAAATTAACTGCATGGGTTTGCTAACTGAAGTACGGTTCCAGCAGAAGGCATTCGTTTTTGGTGTCTATTTGAGGGGAATTCCTCACCATATATTCCAAATGAAGCATAATTGCTGTTCAAATCAGTTTTTGTTCGCGGAAACATTGCTGGGATGTGCCCACTCACTCGTAATTTAAGCATGTCGAATACCTTCCATGCCTCTGGGTGAAGGTTATTGTCAAGAATGTGCTGGGAAATTGTTTGGTCAAGAAAAATCCTGTTACTTATGGAAGCAATACCAGTAGTTGCTTTCTTGCGATGCGTTTCGATGAAATGTGTTTTTGGGATGCAATTCGCGCCAAGGATGACGACATATTCATATTCTGCGGTACCTATTGCGTTGGGCACTCTGTCTGCACTCTTCACAACGAGAAGTTCGAAGGATGTATCCGATTGCGCTGAAATGGCATCTTCAATTGGGTGAAGCATTCTGGTATTCGGAAATGTATTGACGATGAGAGAAATAGACACTGTGACCTCACTTTACCGTATCCTCCCACTGTACGCTTATGCTTTCGAATTTGATTCTTTTCCACCGCCGATTGTTTGTGCTCATTGCCGTTTTTATTGCAGTGTTATTTGTACTTATAACACAGGTTGGCCGTTTGGCGATAACGCAAGGCGAAGCACGATTTTTAAAAGCGCACGACCGATTGCATTCGACTTCCTACTTGCCGACATGGCGCGGGAAAATCTATGATAGAAAGGGCAGAGTGATTGCTGAAGATAGAGCTTCGTATGATGTGGCAGTCGACTGGGATTTGATCACCGGCGATCGTGCAAAACAAATAGCACGTCGCGATGCAAAATCCCAAGTTAGTCCAAAAGCTTGGAAGTCCATCTCTGAAGAAAAGCGTGAGGAGTTGGTTGCGCCATTTTTGCTTCAACGAGCCCAGGAGTTGCAGCATTTTTGGGAAGTCGTTGCAGTCGAGGGTGGGATTTCAACTCAAGAACTTGCAAAACGGGTTGCTTTTATACGCGCAGAGGTTGAGCAAACAGCGAAAGTAGTTTGGTCGCGTCAAGAAGAAGCGCATCGAAAACGCTACGGTGACAACGTTCCATTTGAGGCAAGGCCGATTCGCGAACAAAGTGAACCACATGTTGTCTTGCCACGAGTGGACGATGCTTTAGCCATTCGTTTCTCTCAGCTGAGCGATGTCTTTGATGGTGCGATTCATGTTGAACATTCAAGAGAACGAGCGTACCCGTTTCGTACGCAGGTTGTGCATGTTGATCGTTCAACATTGCCACGTCCAATGGTTGTTTTTGACCGGGTGGAAGTGCAACTTGAAAATGTTGCTGAACTGCTTATTGGCGATGTTCGCGATGAAGTGTGGGCGGAAGACATAAAACGAAATCCATTTCGATCATCGGATGCTGTTGATTTGCAGGGATATCGCGCAGGCGATGAGGTGGGCAAGCGAGGTGTGGAATCTTCTTTGGAAGGCGTCCTTAGGGGTACTCGTGGCAAAATTGTTAAGCATCGAAACGGTGAAGAAATAGAACGTTCTCAACCAATTGGCGGGCAAGACGTACGCTTAACACTGGATATGAAACTGCAAGCGAAGGTTGAAGCAGTGCTTTCGCATGAGCTCGGTTTGATGCAAGTGCAGGCATGGCACCGCAATGCAGTACTACCAGAGGGAACACCACTTCGAGGCGCAGTCGTTGTGCTTGATGTTGCAACGAGCGAAGTCCTCGCAATGGTGTCGACGCCTGCATTGCGAGACGAACAAGATGCTGATGGCTATCCATGGCTTAATCGTGCTGCGCAAGGGTACTATCCGCCTGGTTCTGTTATCAAACCGCTGGTGCTTGTTTCTGCAATGACAGCAGGCAAGTTGCAACATGGCGAATTAATTGAATGTGTTGGTCACTTCTTTGAACATGTAAAAGACGCAGCTCGTTGTTGGATTTATCGTGCTAAACATAATTACGAAACGCACGCAAAGCTTGGGCCAGTTGAAGCAATCGCGCGTTCATGCAATATTTTCTTTTACGAAATTGGCACTCGGCTTGGTTTTAGAACGTTGTTGTCTTGGTTGCAAAAGTTTGGCATGTCACAGCCACTCTCGCTACAGTTAACCGATAGTAAAGCGATTGGAAGCGAGGGGCATGTTCCAAGTGAAGCGACTATTCAAGAGTTGAAAAACAGAGGTGCTCTAGCGTTTGAAACGGTAAGTATCTCTATCGGCCAAGGTGCGTTGACGTGGTCGCCTTTACATGCGGCCTCTGCGTATGCAACATTGGCGCGTGGTGGTTTGTGGAAAACACCAACGTTGTTGTTGGGTGCAGAACAACAAGAAGAAGATTTGCAACTTGATACTGAGGCAGTTCAACTTGCAATTGAAGGTTTGCAAGATTCCGTGTTGAAACAATACGGGACAGGGTCGCGTCTTCGATATGGGGCAGGCAATGACGAATCCACATTCAATATAGATGGTGTCCGGCTGTGGGGAAAAACAGGTACGGCTGAAGCTCCTCCGTACCGTTTGACGAAGGATTCTTCACCTGTTTCTGGGCTTGACCATTCTTGGTTTATTGTGATGGTTTCACCAATGCACTCAACTAAGCCAGAATTCGTCGTTGCTGTTCTTGTTGAACATGGTGGAAGTGGCGGTAGAGTTGCAGGTCCAATTGCAAACCAAGTTTTACATGCGTTGCAAACTGAGGGTTATTTGGAGCAAGTCCAATGAGTTTGCGTACCAGAGAAACAAGGCAGTTGCACCAAGCGCGATTGCGCCGCGTGCATGCTGGTTGGATTGTAGTACTTGCTGCAGTATTGCTTACAGTTTTAGGAGTTGAAGCAATTAGTACGACTCGCCCAAATACAGCGGTTCGGCAAATGTTTCTTGGGGTTGTTGGTTTTATACTGGCTTTTTCAGTTGCTTTTGTTCCACAAAGAAGATTACGTCAAGCAAGTTGGTGGCTGTACGTCGCAGGGTTGTTGCTCTTAATTTTCTTGCTTATCCCAGGTGTTCCTGATTTTATCGTGCATCCACGTAACGGTGCACGGCGCTGGATTAACCTGGGTGTTACGGATTTTCAGCCCTCAGAATTATTGAAAATTGCATTTGTTCTTGCGTTGGCATCGCACCTGCGTTTTAAAGAACACTACCGTCAATTCAGCGGATTGATTCTCGCCTTGTTTGTTGCAATACCGCCAATGTTTTTCATTCTTGTGGAGCCAGATCTGGGCACCGCGATGTTGTTCATTCCAGCGTTGATTGCGATGCTTATTGCCGCTGGCGCGAAGTACAAACACCTGCTCACAATCGCTTTATTGGCAATCGTTGCAGCAGGTTGCATGTATCCAATTCTTCGACCCCACCAAAAGGACAGAATCCAAGCGCTTATTGCACAGGTGCAAGGTGATGATCGATATGAGCAGACAATTGGATATCAAGGTGCTCGCGCAATGACACTCATAGGTGCAGGTCAGGTCGTGGGTGTTGGCAAAGAGGAAGCACGCCAGTTGCTGCGAGCGAATCACCTTCCAGAAGAACATAATGACATGGTTTTTGCAGTGATTTCTTTACGATGGGGGCTCGTTGGAGCGTTAGGCACTTGGGCTTTGTACATAGTACTTGGGCTTGGAGGATTTGCCGCATCCCTCGGTTGTAAAGATCCATTTCCACGATTAGTTGCAGTTGGTTTGACGTCAATTCTGCTCTCACAAATGATCATTAATACTGCAATGACAATTGGCTTGGCACCAATCACTGGGCTTACACTCCCTTTTGTTAGTGCTGGTGGATCTAGTTTGGTTGTGGCCTGGCTCATGGCGGGTATCCTGTTCGGTATTGCAATGCGAAGAGACCCACGAATGACCCGAGAAGGGTTTACTTTTTCAGATCAAGGAACGATGTAGTGACATCAATAAGCAAAGTACCAAAGAATTTTGACCAACTTGCGGCCGATTTAGGAATTGAGTTTGATAATGGTGATATCCAACAACTTGGTTTGTATCTCGATCTATTACTCGAAACAAATAAACAATTTAATTTGACTGCAATTAAAACATCAGAAGAAGCATGGACAAGGCATATATTAGATTCAATTTCCTTGATTCCATCACTTGCAAAAGAAAACGTTGAACATGTTGTGGATGTTGGAAGTGGGGGTGGTTTGCCAGGTATTCCCCTTGCAATAACTATGCCTGAAGTTACATTTACGCTTGTTGAAACGACACAAAAAAAAGCGATGTTTTTGTCGCATGCTGTGCAAGCACTTGACCTTGAAAACGTAACGGTTATATCAGAACGAGCGGAAAATTTAGCAACTAAAGACGGCGGTTTTCGTGAAATTGCAGACGCAGTAATTGCAAGGGCAGTTGGTCCACTGAATGTTTTATTAGAACTGACGATTCCATTTGCGAAAATTGACGGTGTAGTACTTGCGATTAAAGGTGAGAGGGCACCTGTAGAAGTTGAAGAAGCTCGCAAAGCATTGCATGTGTTAAAAGCAGAAGTCGAATCAAGTGTCCGAACTACTACGGGAACTATTTTGACAATTCGAAAAACAGATGCGACGCCGAAAAAATACCCACGTCTTCCAGGAGAACCGAAACGGTTGCCAATTGGAAAAGGCGAGAAGCGTTAATGACTGGTGAACAAATGTTTGCAGACGGTGGACCCTTAAGTAATGTACTAAATGACTGGGAGCCAAGGCAGCAGCAGGTTGACATGGCCTCCGCAGTCGCAAAAGCACTCGATTCAAGAGGGGAACTTCTCGTTGAAGCAGGGACGGGCGTTGGTAAATCATTTGGGTATCTTGTGCCTGCCATTCGCCGAATCATTGACCACGGTGAAACCGTCGTTATCTCAACAAACACCATTACGTTGCAAGAGCAAATTGTTCGCCACGATGCACCCATTTTGCACAAGGCATTCGGTGGCGGTTTTGAAACAGTTTTAGTAAAGGGTCGTGCAAATTATCTTTCCCTGCGACGCTTGAGTAGGGCAAAAGCACAACGTGCTACACTTCTTCAAGGTGGAGTTGGCGCAGAGCAGTTAGCTCAAATTGACAACTGGGCGAACATGACTGTGGATGGTTCAAAATCGACGTTGCCTTTTTTGCCACGTGGAGACGTTTGGGAACTCGTTAAAAGTGATGGTAGTCGTTGTTTAGGCAGGAAGTGCCCAACTTACGAAGATTGTTTTTATCAGAAAGCACGCCGTGCGATGGAGCGTGGCAACTTGCTTGTTTGCAATCACGCATTGTTTTTTTCAGATTTAGCATTGCGTATGCAAGGAGCTGGTTTTTTACCGAGATACGACCATGTTATTTTTGATGAAGCGCATGCTATTGAAGATGTTGCAGCAGATCACTTTGGTGCTTCAATTTCTGAAAGCCAAGTTGAATATTTTTTACGCTCACTGGTTCCGGTTTCTAGAAGCCGCGCGACAAAGGGATTTTTGCATTTACTTGAAGCAAAGGGATACAAGACAGAATTGCTCTCGCAGTGTATTGGGTTGGTGCATCATTGTCGCGAACAAGCGCAGTCCTTTTTTGATGCACTTGTGCAATGGAAGTTAGATTTTGCGCCATCAAATGGTCGGGTTTCAAAGCCAGGCATTGTCGATGATTGCCTGAGCGGCCCTTTACTTGCACTGGGAAAACACTTAGCACTTTTGCGTGAATCACTAGAAGATGATGCTGAATCTGTTGAAACAGCGGGTTTCTCAGTCCGCGCTATGGATATGGCAGGTGCTTGTTCTTTGTTAATTTCGCAGGAGCGTTCGGGTTGCGTGTATGCAGTTGATGGCGTGCCGCATCATGCGAGCGGTGCAACAAAGGCAAAGCCCGTATTGAAATGTATGGCGGTGGATGTTTCGACTTTATTGAAGCAACATTTATTCGACGGTGAACATTCCGTTGTGCTTACTTCTGCAACATTAGCAACTGGTGGGGGTGATTTCTCACTTATGAAATCGCGTCTTGGTTGCAAGGACCCAACAGAGTTGCAATTAGGCAGCCCGTTTGATTACCCAAGGCAAATGCGTGCATGGGTCGATTCTTCGATGCCAGAACCATCAAGCGACCAGTACACCCAACGACTAGCAAACCGCGTTGTTGATTTAGTTGGCCGTACGCAAGGCGGGGCCTTTGTGTTGTTTACAAGTTACCGTTTATTGCAAAAAGTTTCTGAACTTGTTAAAGATGAAATTGAAGGCAAAGGGTTGACGTTCCTCGAGCATGGTTCCTCAGTGACAAGAACAACGTTGCTTGAGCGATTTCGTGAAGACGAGGGCGCTGTATTGTTCGGTACAGCTAGTTTTTGGCAGGGCGTTGATGTTCGAGGGCACAATTTGCGCAATGTTATTATTACGCGATTGCCTTTTGATGTTCCAGACCGTCCCTTGGTTGAAGCAAGACAAGAGAAAGTTAAGGAAGCGGGTGAAAACCCTTTCATGAATGATCAATTACCACGCGCGGTTATTCGGTTCCGCCAAGGAATTGGCAGGTTGATTCGATCGGGTGACGACAAGGGTGATGTGTCAATTTTAGATTCGCGCGTTGTTCGAAAGTTTTATGGAAGCGCATTCTTAGCAGCTTTGCCTGAGGGTGTTGAAGTTGTAGACCTTGCGACTGAAGATTGTTGCGATTTTTAGCTTTCGGGTATAATGCTTGAATGACAGTATTTAAAGCTTACGATGTTCGCGCGGTTTATCCAGAACCATTGAATGAAGAAGTAGCACACAAGATTGGTTTGGCAACGGGGCGCTTGCTTCTAGCGGAGGCCGATGAGAAAGGCGCGATTGTGGTTGGGCATGACATGCGCCCGAGTTCGCCATCTCTCGTTAAAGCGTTAAAGAATGGCATTCTTGCATCAGGCGCTGACGTTATTGATGTAGGGATGGTGGATACACCATTTATTGCATTTGCCGTGAACCATCTTGGTGCAATTGGTGGAATTCAAACAACTGCATCGCACAACCCTATTGAGTACAACGGTTTTAAAATTTGCAGAGCGAGAGCAAAACCTGTTGGCATGGGGACTGGTTTGGAGCGAATCGAGGCAATGGTAATTGACTGTGCTGAGCCGACTATATCGGCTGTGCGAGGCGACGAAATTTCAGTTGATTTATGGGAGCAATACAAAGCGCATGTCTTTACGTACCTTGACCCTCGTATTCAATCTGGTGAAATAGTGATTAAAGCAGCGATTGATGCTTCAAATGGCATGGCTGGCACGATGGTTCCGAAACTGTTTCGTAATGTTAAAGGTCTTGAGTTAATTGAGATTAACTTTGACAATGACAAGGGTTTTTTTGTACATGAGCCGAATCCACTAGTTGATGCGAACTTACAACAAACAATTGATGCAGTGAAAGAACACAGTTGCCACCTTGGAATATGTTTTGATGGGGACGCTGACAGATGCATGGTGGTTGATGAGGAAGGAACTATTGTCGGCTGTGATCTTGTTACTGCTTGGCTTGCGCCGAAGTTTTTGGCAAATGAAACCGATGGTGCGATCGTATTTGATTTACGTTCAAGTCATGCTGTTCCAAATTCAATTGAGAAAGCTGGCGGGAAATCGGTTCGAGGAAGAGTTGGGCATGTCTTTATGAAACAAGCAATGGCAGAACACGATGCCTCATTTGGCGGAGAGTTATCAGGTCACTTTTATTTCCGAGATAATTTTTATGCTGATAGCGGTGCGATGGCGTTTGCTGCAGTGGTGAGTGCAATTGCTGGCAGCGATGAAACTATGCGCGCGCAAATTGCTCCCCATCGTACGTTCTGCCAAAGCGGTGAGATAAATTTTGAAACGCCAGACAAAGACGCTGCGATGGCTATACTTGTTGCAGCTTTTCCTAACGCAAATGTTGATCGCCTCGATGGTGTGACGGTTGATTGTGGCGATTGGTGGTGTAATGTTCGTGCTTCAAATACTGAGCCACTCCTTCGCTTAAACCTCGAAGCATCAAC
>CEOP01248249.1_pt1 | contig 10928 bp, 10 predicted proteins | sample 361301 | NCBI WGS metagenome assembly CEOP01 (sample SAMEA2619548, study PRJEB7988) | marine metagenome | biome: marine biome (ENVO:00000447); feature: deep chlorophyll maximum layer (ENVO:xxxxxxxx); material: "saline water (ENVO:00002010), including plankton (ENVO:xxxxxxxx)" | depth 55 m
AAGATTTGATCTTATGTATTTGTGGAAGTATAACAAAAAAATGTTTGTCAATTAAATCTCGCAAAAAAGTTATTTCCTTCAATATCCATACTTCCCTTTCCACTTACCTCTCAATTGCTTACGTAATTCCTCCTCACGAGGGTTACTTCCTGGATCATAAAATTTAGTTCCAGCTATGGAAGTTGGTAAAAATTCCGATAAGATGAAGTTTTCAGGGTGATTGTGAGCATATTGATACCCTTCACCAAAGTCTTCCGTTTTCATAAATTTATTAGGTGCGTTTCGTAACTCCATAGGTACGGGTAAATCACCAGTCCGAACGACCTCTGCTTGTGCCTCATTGATAGCTTTATAACTAGCATTACTCTTGGGTGAACTCGCCAAGTACGTAACGCATTGAGCTAAAATAATACGCGATTCTGGGTAGCCTATGAAGCTTACTGCTTGAAAAGTGCTAGTAGCTATAACTAAAGCCGTTGGATTTGCATTACCAATATCTTCAGCCGCTAAAATCACCAATCTCCTTGCAATGAATTTAACGTCTTCACCTCCTTCGATCATTCGAGCCAAATAATATACTGCTGCATTAGGGTCACTCCCCCTTATGGATTTAATAAAGGCTGAAACAATGTCATAATGCATTTCCCCTTTTTTATCATACAATACTGTTTTTTGTTGCGCCAACTCTATAACTATGGCATCTGTAATGATTGCTTTACTTGATTTTTGACTGGTAACCACTTGTTCAAGAATATTCAATAATTTACGAGCGTCACCTCCTGAAAGATTGAAAATTGCCTCTGTATTCTTAATGATAATCTTGTAAGTTTTTAGGTTGTCGTCCTTTTCTATGGCCTGCATCATAATGGCATTGAGTTCTTCAGACGTCAAGGGATTCAGCCGATAAACTTGGACCCTAGACAAAAGCGCTGCATTAACTTCAAAACTAGGATTTTCGGTAGTTGCACCAATCAAAGTAATCTTTCCTTTCTCCACCGCACCCAACAAAGCATCTTGTTGAGATTTATTAAACCGATGGATCTCATCAATGAATAAAATGTTTTTTTGGCCTGGCCTACCCTTGGCAATCACGTCCCTTAGATCCTTTACACCTGCGCTGATCGCGCTGAGTACATGAAAAGGTACTTTTGCCTCATTGGCAATTATATTTGCCAACGTAGTCTTACCTATGCCTGGAGGTCCCCAAAGGATAATAGATGGTATTCTTCCTGAAATAATTGCTTTACGAAGTATTCCTTGATCTCCCACCAAATGTCCTTGCCCAATGATCTCAGACAAACTTTTGGGTCGCATGCGTTCGGCGAGTGGTGCAGTATCGTGAAACATAACTTAAAATTAAAGATTCCACTTTGAGAATATCCTGTATTCCATATTTTTCTAATCTAATTTATTTTAAATCCAATAAGATAAAATTACCTAGTTCACTTGATTAGTTTAAAAGATCGATTAATTTTGCGAACCAATTTTCAAGACCAAAACACACAGAGGAGTGGCAGAGTGGTCGAATGCACCGGTCTTGAAAACCGGCGTACCGAGAGGTACCGGGGGTTCGAATCCCTCCTCCTCTGCATAAAAGCCCTATTACTATTATTATTGGGGCTTTTTTGTTTATAGGTACAAACATTTCGTTTTCGGATTGATATCTCAAAGATTTCTTAGGCTCTAAATCTATAACTAAGGCTAAAAAATTAAGGAATCCCTTTGAAGTGTTTTATTAATATAACAAAGCCATAATTGGTGAAAATAACTTTAGGGTTATTTGATAAGAGATTTAATCAATCCCGTATACTCTGACATAATCAACTTGCATTGAATCACTAGAAAAGTCTGTCTCAATGACTCCACCTAAATTTCCACCCATCGCTATATTAAGCAAAATATAATGTGGGTTATCATAAGGTATTGAAGCTGTATTATTCATTGCTAAAAATACATTATTATCAAGTAACACTCTAAGTTGGCCTTCTGTCCATTCCAATGAATACACATGAAATTCATCCATGGCATCTTCTATTAAGGTTGATTTGCCGTAACTTGCATATTCACCCGTACTTGTATGCCCCCAATGGAAATGCCCAATTAGTTCGGTCTTGTCCCAACCATTTTGCTCCATAATGTCAATTTCACCACAACTTGGCCAACCCACATCCCCATAAGTGCTACCAAAATAATTTCCAATTTCATTTATGTTGGTTCCCAAAGTCCAAATGGCTGGCCATGTTCCGGCAGATCTCGGTAATTTAGCTCTAACATCAATACGGCCGTATTTCAAAGAAAACTTGGAATTTAATCTTGCAGAGGTATAATTCTGTGTTGAACCGTCAACCTCAAAGTCTTCTTTAATAGCTTTTATTATCAAGACACCATCACTCACATAGGAGTTGTTTATCCTATCAGTGTAATGCTGTTTTTCTCCATTGAACCAGGTGCCATTATTGGGAGGTATTGTTTGATGATGCCATTTATTACTATCCACGGCACCCTCACCTGAAAATTCATCTTGCCAAACCAAATAATAATTTGAATTATATTCGTTTATAATTCGGCAGCCAGAAGCATCCACCAAGGCCCCGGGAGGTGTTGTATCACAACTATCTGCTTCATCTATTATGCCATCTTCATCCAAATCTAAAATTGTGAGATCTGAAGGAGTCTTCTCAATATTATCCTCTATGGGATCGACTGCACCGCTACCACAATTACTCCAAAATATAAGAATGGAGCAAATACTGAAGATTTGTATATGTCGTAAAAGCTTCATGTTCAAAAGTTGTTGCATTCTTTGTTCAAGTAAATATTAATAGAAAACTAAATGAGTAGATGGGGTTAACAAAATGAAATAGAAAGGTAAAATTCCAATAATGAGCCTAGATATTAAAACTGCAATTTCATAAAATCTTTTTTTTCTTTGACCAAGATATTAAAAAATAAACGGAATATAACCTTAAACTTTGTGTGTTTTCCATTAGAAATTAAAAACAATCTATCAATTTAACCTATTTCCAATGTCTATAGTAAATCTTCAATGAGATAAGATCCGTAAGCCTTCATGATAGAAAAGCTATTGCGTAACTCCTCTTAAAATATCTACCAATCTGTTTGAAATTATTTCCTGCTCAATTGAGGTCCCAAAACTTACGGTCTGACAGATTCTCGAGAACATGAAGATTAAACTAATTGAGAATATCCGCCATAATATTACAGCCCGTTAAAGCATCTCATATCCCCAAAAAAATCTAAAGCCCAGCCTAAGGACCTCCCCTATGTTACCTCTTGATCATGACAGTCATAAAAATACAAAGGTAAGGCTAGGGAAAAACCGACTAAAAAGAGGCAAAAAGAATATTTTATAAACTGAGAAAGCTTTATTCGCTTTTGTACTCTTTGATAAACCAAAAAAACCAAAAAAGAAAGAGCAGCTACGCTTAAATCCACAGCCAACATATGAGCTGGATACGATGCAAAGGCCAGTTCCCAAAACTGTGCCATTGATCCATTTTCTTGAATAAACAGTAGTAATTGATAATACGGCAATGCGATTCCCAGCAGACATAACATTAAAAAGACTTTTTTCATAACTCTATTTTTCTCTTTTCTTAATGTAAAATAGGAAACTATTGTCGGTTATGAAAATTACTTTTAGCTCTTAGTATCTACTATTGGCTAATGATTTATGTAACAGTAAAAAAATGAGAAAATGAATCTTCTATAATTAGATTTTTTGTCTCATAGCCTAAAAATTGTTCAATCCAATAAAATAAAAGATATATAGATTAAGTAACATGTAAAAAAATGAAGGTAAAGTAAGCATCAAGCTATCTCTCATTTTGAGCCTTACTCCAAAGCCCAAAAACATTAGAAGGAACAACCCTAAAGATGAAAAAATCAACAAAAAATGAACCCATAAACCAAAAATAAGTCCTATGCCTCCACATATCTCCAAACATCCCGTCAGGACACCAAATTTCTCTAAATCAAACCTTTTAAATTCCGATTTCATGCTTTTTGAAAAAAAATATGAAATCCCGTAAATAAAAAACGATATAGCAGAGAATAAAATAAGTAATTTGTGAAAAATGACCAATTTCAAATGATCTCGGCAGCAATACCTGCTATGAGAACCGAAAAAACTAAAAGAACAAATGAGGGCAAATGTTTACTCCAGGGGTTCTTTACCTTGAAATGTGCTAGTTGTGCACAGACCATAAGAATGGCCATTAATATAGATGGTATAAGTACCAAAGGTGGAAACCAAATACCTGCAACTAGTAAGGTTGATAATGAGATTTTAGCCGCACCTACAAAATTTCGTGTTAAGTCAGCCAATTCGTACTGCTTAAACTCTTGAACAATATTATCAAATCGAAATACCCAAACGTAAGCAATTGATAAAGCGACAATGAATTGTAAAATATAAGATAACACAGACATCTAATTAAAACAGCCATTAAATCAACTAAGTTCCATTTAAATTTTTTTAGTTTTTTTTGAACATTGATTTAAATAACAGAACACTCTGCTTTTTTAAAAATAGAGAATATTTCAATAACCAATTTGGCCAAAATTATCAGTACCAGGATACCTCATCTGATACAGATTCCGATAATCAAAAAATTACTCTAACAACCTCTCTCTTTCTTAAGTATTTTTATTTTTAAATTTATTTCCTTGGATAATTAAATAAGGTAATGGGATGGTTAGAGAAATCACATATATTATGACTACATTAATTGGGAGTAAAATAAAATAAGACACAATGAAGATAAATGCTGTAGTTAAGCTGTATGTGATTAGAAATTTTTTTTGAAATACTAAATATCCCTTAAGATCAAAATTTTTTCTGTCTGCCTTTGAAAGCGTATTATAACCGGCCAGATAATATTTTGCATTAGACTCGTTTATCAGATAAGGAATTGCCAAAAAAGTGAGCTGCGTCAAGGCTACCGAGCACCATAAAATAACATCCCCTTTTTCCATAAATTAAAAATAAGGAATAAGTTTCATTTATTTTAATTTACATCATTTTGTAGCTATCTTAATTTTTCCCTTTTTATTTTAATTTAAAGATTCTTTTATCAAATTATTGCTCCTACCTAATCGTAGATTAACTATAATCTCTGATAAACTTCTATGTTTTAAAGGAGGAGACCAAACTGATAAATTGAAATCTTTGGAGAAAAAGTGATGACAAAAAAAACTTACCCTTCCCGTTCACTTTATAAATGATTTCACTAAAGAAAGAAAAATCATTGGTAAGTCTTTGTATTATAGTACTAAGCTAGTGGACAATTTAAAATAAGATAAGACCATAAAAAAAGGAGCTGTTATCAGTAAGCTATAAGTCTTTTTTTACATATCAATTAATAATCCTTATTGAAGGACAATATCTTAAAAACTTAAATCATTGGATTATTCTTTCTATTAAATCGTTAAATGATGACGTTTTTATAAAAAAAGTCGTGATACCAAGAATAGTTTTTTATATAATATAGATTAACCCACAATTTAATTATCTTCAATATCAAACCTTTTAGAATAAATCTATAAAACCAATGAGAAACCTTATTTTTGCTGTTTTTGTGATGACGCTTATAAGCTGTGTAAAACCTGAAAAAGAAAGTCCTATCCTTAAAATTGCCATTGCGGGACTCGCCATTGAATCCAGCACCTTTTCACCTGCCTTGACACATGAGGAAGCTTTTCATGCCAAGACAGGCGAAGCTATTTTTGATTATTATCCTTTTTTGGCACAAAATACAGCCATGCGACAGAGAGCTAATTGGGTGCCCATTCTCAAAGGTCATGCGCTACCAGGTGGGCGTGTTTCACGTGAGGCTTATGAGAACCTAGTAACCAAAACCTTGGACTCGCTAAATAAATATAAACCTTATGATGGGTTATTTTTTGACATACATGGGGCCATGAGCGTCGTAGATCTGGATGATCCTGAAGGTGACTTTATCGAAAGAATTAGAAGGGTAATTGGCACTGAAACACTAATTTCAACTTCCATGGATTTACATGGAAATGTTTCTCAAAAATTGGCAAGGCACACTGATCTGATAACTTGTTATCGTATGGCTCCCCATGAAGATGCACTCGAATCAAAAGAACGTGCTTTAGAAAACCTTTTGATTCGACTGGAGAATGGCAAAGGGAAGCCCGCCTTTAAAGCATGGATTCCCATTCCAATATTATTGCCTGGTGAGAAAACAAGTACTCGCATAGAGCCTGGAAAAAGTCTCTATAAAAAAGTAGGACCTGCGGCTGCTCAAGAAGGTATCATAGATGCTGCCATTTGGATTGGCTATGCTTGGGCTGATGAGCCGAGAAATCATGCTGTGGTCATGGTTACAGGTGATGACCAACTCGTCGTCAAAAAAACAGCTGAACTTTTAGCATCCAGCTTCTGGAAAAAGCGAAATGAATTCGAATTTGTAGCTCCCACAACAACTTTCGAAAAAAGTTTGTCTTATGCCTTAGCTAGTAAAAAAAATCCATACATCATTAGTGATATGGGTGACAATCCTACGGCCGGAGGTGCTGGAGATGTCACTTGGACTTTAAGAGAAATCCTAGCTCACCCCGAACTTAAATCAAGTAGCGGGCCCGAACTTATTTATGCCTCAATACCTGGACCCAAACTCATTGAACAAGCAAATTTAGTAGGTATTGGTGGAAAAGTTGCTGCTTATGTTGGTGGCCAAATAGACAATCGCTATGCGCCCCCAATTAAACTCGAAGGAACCGTAAAAGCCCTCATACACGGTGATTTGCATGCTGAGACAGAAGCAGTGATCAAGGTGGGTAGTGTTAAAGTCATTGTTACCAAAAAAAGAAAACCATATCATTATGAAAAAGATTTTACCAGATTGGGCTTGGACCCGAGAAATTCATCAATTCTGGTGGTGAAAATTGGCTATTTAGTTCCTGAACTTTATGATATGCGAGGAGATTGGATCATGGCCCTTACACCCGGGGGAGTAGACCAAGATCTGGAAAGATTAAATTATAAGAGAATTAAACGGCCCATGTTTCCTTTTGACAAAGAAATGGAAGATCCAGACCTCAACGTTCGTTGGATTTCGAGTGTTGGAAGCCAATGATTTTAGCTTAAATATGCCCCCATCACAATTTTTTTTTAAAAATTGATCTTTAATTAATCTGATTATGACATCTTTACCGCCAAATTCAAAAAAATGAAATCAATAAAATTCTTTTTTTCAATCTTATCAACAATCTTGTTTTACAATTGTGATGAGGGCTTAAATCTGATTGAAAACCAACGTATCGAAAATATCTACCTTTTTGACATTGGCAACAAAGGATCTTCAGATGACCTTTGCCTCACATTCACCAATGAGAAAAAAGGACAAATTTCAATATACCGTATCATGCTGATCCCAGAAGAAAAAATAAATGAATTTAGTGCAACCAAAGCATTTTTGTTGGCTTCCGAATCTTATACAGAGAGTCCAATCACTTCCAATAAAAATAATGTTGTTTATTTTAAAAATCAACTTGATACAGAGGGAGACTTGGTAGTCCCCAATAAAAACTACATTGCCAAGATTATGATGCTAGGTGAAAACTTTAATCAACTTTCAATTCTAAGTTCCAACACTGCTTCTTTAACAAATCAAGCTCCTCTAACTGGATTTTACGAAGGTACACTAAGAACCAATATGACAGAAAATGGTTCCTTTTTATCTCCAGGAAATGAACAAATTTTGACGCTTTTGGGAAACATCAAGCAACAAGAAGACTTGAATAAATATTTAGGTAGCTTTGAGTTTGCCGTACCAAATAATGGTTGGGGTAACAGTTTTTCATTAAAATCAGGTTCTTTAAGATTCAGATATTCAGATAATATCATCTCAGCCCTAGAGGGTAGCAGTTTCTTAAACAATTATATGGTTAGCTACACAAATTGTCTTGAAGAATGTCTTGAAAATTGTATTGGTTCTTTTTCAGGTCAACTCACTAATGGTATACAATTAAAAATTATCGGTGAAGGTTGTGATGTTGGTCTTTTTGAATTGACCCTTTTTCGGTCAATAGAACTTGAGGTTGATGAAAACTAATTTATTACTGTTTTTTTAACCAAATATTCATATTTGGCATCAAATAATCGCTTTCTAAACATAAAATATGCTGCATTATTATTAATGTTTTGTGATATAAGTTCAAATTGATTCCAAAATAAATCTTCATTTTGATCTTTATTCCCTTCGAGGACAACCATACTGCTCCCCAAAATACCCTCCGAATTCAACGTCAACAAATCTAATGTTAACATTTGTTCTACAAATCTACCATCACTCTTTTTAATCGCTTCAGAGATCCCTACAACGATATGAATACCTTTCTTGCTTGTAAAGACTTTTAGTAATGTATATTTTTTATCAATTGCTGCTGGTATTACATCAGAAAACCAAATAGTCCGATCAAGAGTCAAATCTTCATTATAAATTTTTAATTCATTAGCAGATCCTACTAAAATGATCTTATCGTCAATAGACAATAAGTTTTTTACATCGGTATTTGTAGAGGTTGATATCAAATTTTCTGTAGTTAAATCCCATAAAAATAACTGTTCTTGAAAAGCATAATACAGATTATCAGATCCTCGAGTTACAAAACCTTCCATTGATTTTGACAAATCGATGTTTACTAAATCAAAACTATGAGTAGACAAAGTATCGATATTATCATTCAAAAGCGAATAATGAACAATTTGCGCATTCAAATAAATCTCATTTGAGCCATTTATAGATGGCGATGATTCTAGTATCCCAAAAAAAGATTGATCATCATTAGCCGTAAAGGTCCCGCTCTCCACATTATCATGAAAAAACACTGAAGATTCAGATTCCGTGCCAATAAATCTAAGGCCATAAACGGAAGCTAAATTGGTGTTATTAACAGCACTAATGATAAACCTACTATTCCCTCCCAAGGAAATTACATCCTGAATCGAAAAATCTACAAATTCATAGAAATCATTTATCGGTACGGCAGATATTTCATTATTTATGCCAATAATGGAATATAAATTACTTGGAAAAGCAATCACAGGTATAGTAGAATTCGAAGCTTCAATAGTCCCTATATTTGATACTTCATAAAAATACCAAGCATTTTTTTCCTCAGTTTTATTAATTTCATCAAATTCACAAGACAAAGTAATAACTAGAATTAAAATAACTAAAAATCTCATCTGAATTTAGGTTTTAATAAAGCTACAGAAAAAATAAAGTGATTGAAGTGATTGTTGTAATTGACAAAAGATGGAGAATTATAAAGATACTTAATGTTCTGATCCAAGCTCAGCTTTTGAGCTCTAGAAGAGAGTCCCATGCTATACTGAAATCTTGGTCGAACGATCAAATATTCTGTTTTAATATTTAAAAATGCCCCCAAAGTTAAATCATAATTAAACTGGGTTCTGATCGCATCCAAACTCAACATACTTCCCGACGCCTGTCTTTGATCCCAATTGTTTAAAAATCTCAAAACTGTCCCTAATTGAATATTAATTGTGTTGCCATCTAACAACAAGGGTAAACGATAATTCACCATGATGGGTACTTGCCAATCTGTGATACTGATATATGCTTTTTCAGCCTTATAATTATCAGTATAATTATAATTAATGTTATGAAATCCAATGCCACTCTCCAGATCTAAACGAGTTCTAATTTGCCTGATAAAAATCCATTTCATAGACAACCCAAATTCTGATTTGACATCAGAAATTAAATTATCAACTTTTATCCCACCAATAGATTGAGCTGTATTCATATCAAATACATCATTAAATATATCATCAATATGAACATGAGGAATATTCACTCCTATATCAAGTCCAAATTGAAAATGTGGTCTTTGACTTATGTCAAACAATCCATTCTTAAAACTATATGAATCCCCAGGACTTCCTTTGTATGTTAAATCTCGATTTAGAATACTCGAAACAAAATGTACTCCCTGATTTAATGAATCCATCAAATAAAATGCATTAGAGATCAAGCGATAAGCCTCAAGAATTTGTTTTTTATCCAACCTTTTTTGGTCTAAACAAGGTTTTAAGAGTTCTTTGATTAACTCAATTTTGCCCTCTTGATAGTATTTATTGGCTAGCTTTAATTTTTGTTCACAATTTTGAGCCAATAAAGCATCACTAGAAAAAATAAAAATCCCTATAAAATAAAAATATTTTGCTATTGAATAATTTTTCATTAGTCTAATCTTGAGGTAAAGGGTCAATCTCACAATGATAAGGCAAATATGGGCGATCATCGCCTACATACTTAGACCATGCCTCCCTAGACAATGGTTCAATTGAACTTTGACACAGCAAATTTTTTAAATTTTCTTGATTTAGATCATAATACTTTAATATGCCATTTACCTCCCCTATAACGAGTCTTTGCGCCTTTTCATCAGTAGTTAAATGGGTAATAAAACTAGATTGATCATAAAGTTTTACAGGAAAAGACTCAAGATTATTAAGATCCCAAATACTAACCGTCTTATCAAAACTAGCCGAAAACAAACGCTCATCATCAAATGACAATGCCGAAATTCTCGCGTCATGACCACTTAAGAATGCTCTTTCCCTTTGATTTGATAAATCAAATAAAGAAATATCACCGGAAATATATCCTACCGCTAAGGTTTTGAACAAATTATCTATAACAATTTTGTTTGGCATTCCCTTAAATACCAATGATTGCTTTACCGATTCCTGAGTGTCTGTATTTAATTCATAAAAACAGTCAGCATCTAAAATAAAATAGCCAGCACTTGACTTTATTATTTCACCTATATTAAACTCTAGTCTTTGCTTTTTCCAGATAATTTTATCAGGGCTATTGACGGTCAATTGAAACCATTCGTTTTTT
>CEOP01247699.1_pt1 | contig 10924 bp, 9 predicted proteins | sample 361301 | NCBI WGS metagenome assembly CEOP01 (sample SAMEA2619548, study PRJEB7988) | marine metagenome | biome: marine biome (ENVO:00000447); feature: deep chlorophyll maximum layer (ENVO:xxxxxxxx); material: "saline water (ENVO:00002010), including plankton (ENVO:xxxxxxxx)" | depth 55 m
AATTTATCCTCCTTAATTTTATTCTCATATTCTAATTCAGTTATTCTATCAGTTTGACTAAGAATTGTACTGTTCTTATTTGAAATAGAATCAGAATTAAAAGTATTTAATAGGAAGTAAAAACCTGAAAATAAAATAGGAATTACTAAAAGAAAAGCAACTCCTGTAAGCTTATTAATATGAAACTGTTTTAAATCAAACTGTCCATCTTTAATTACAATTATTTTATAACCTTTTTTAAACAATTAAAAAGTCTCTCCCAAATATGAAATGCCCAAAGTGCCATAATTTATAGAAAACTGACCTACTTTTCAATTTTATTAATTTTATTTTTTTCATTTATAAAATTTTCTATTTTTTTTATTTTTTTTACTAATTCATTAAAATGTAAATCATTAGAAAAATCAAAAGCATTGTTTAAGGAGTTGCATTTATATATATATTCTCCCAGTTCTCTGTGTATATGCTTTATATCCCATTTAAGTTTTTGAATCTCTAGATTTTTAATACTATTTTCTGAATAATTATAACTTCCGTTTAAAATATTTTTAAATAAAATACTAAAATAATGAATTAATTTTTGACTTGAACTATTTATTTTTCTTACAAAAAATAACCAAATGTCCCCCATTATTGTTTTTCCAAAATAATTTTTTTAATAATTTCTTGAACAGACTTTGGGTCTACTTTACCTTTAGCTTCTTTCATTATTTGTCCCATAAAAAATCCAATTAACTTCATTTCACCATTTTTAAGTCTAATAAATTCTTCTTCATTATTATTAAAAACATTATTAATTAGATCTAATAAAAAATTATTATCTTCAACTATCATCATTTCTTTTTCTTTCATGATATCAATTGGAGAACTCTCACTAGTTATCATAATTTCAAAGATTTTTTTAGCATTAAAATTAGTAATTTTTTGACTATTAAATAATTTTATAAGTTCAGACATTCTTTTAGAATCTATAGGAAATTCGTTTATAGAGATATTGTTTTTATTTATATAGCCTAAAATTTCTCCAAGTAGCCAATTTGAAACTTGTTGTGGTAATTCAGTTAATTTAACTAGTAATTCAAAATAGTTAGCTAAATCAATATCAGATATAATCTTATTTAAATCTTGTTTTTTTAAACCATAATTTTCTGAAAATCTTTTAAATTTAGAATCTGGTAATTCTGGTAATTTGTTTTTGATTTTTTCAATTTCACTAGCCTTAATAATTAAACTAGGTAGGTCTGGCTCAGGAAAATATCTGTAATCATGAGCATCTTCTTTTTTTCTTAATACTTTTGTAGCATTATTTTTTTCATCCCACGTTAGCGTAGATTGTTCTACTTTTAATCCAGTCTCAATCATTTCAATTTGTTTTTTTTGCTCGTATTCAATAGCTTTAACAACAGACTTAAACGAATTAAGATTTTTAACTTCCCTTCTGGTTCCTAACATTTTATCACCAATTTTATTAACTGAAACATTAATATCAACCCTAAGATTACCTTTTTCCATATCACAATCTGATATATTGATATATTTGATAATTTGTTTAAGCTTTTCGAGATATAATTTTGCATGTTCACTAGAGTGTATATCAGGTTCAGATACAATTTCAATTAAAGGTGAACCAGCTCTATTTAAATCTATAAATGATGAATTATCTGAATGATGTATTAATTTTCCCGAATCTTCCTCTAAATGAGCTCTTGTAATTCCAATTGTATATTTCTTATTATTATCTTTAATATCTAATTTTCCATCTTTACAAATCGGATCGTTAAATTGAGTGATTTGATATCCTTTTGGTAAATCAGGATAATAATAATTTTTTCTTGAAAAACTTGTCTTTTTATTAATATCAAAATTCAATGCATGTGAAAGCATCAAAGCCATATTAATTGCCTCTTGATTGATAATGGGTAAAGACCCAGGCATTGCAAGACATGTAGGACAAGTTAAAGAATTAGGTTCTTGTCCATATTTTGATAGACATCTACAAAACATTTTTGTTTTAGTTGATAGCTGAATGTGAACTTCTAAACCTACTGTGAGTTGCCATTTATTCATATATAATTTTCTTTAGACTTTAAATTGTCTAATTTCTATAATTTCTTCAATATTTTTTAATTTTGCTAAACAATCTTTGTCTAATTTGTTGTCAATTTTAATTATTGATATAGGTGTTTCTTCTTTTTGGGGCCTACTTAAAATATATTCAGCAATATTAACATTATGTTGTGCTAGAATGGTCCCTACCTTACCAACCACACCAGGAATATCTTTATTTCTTTTTAATAAAATATTTCCCTTAGGAATAAAGTTTATATCATGATTCATAAATTTTAATATTCTAAATTCATTTCCATATGATACGCTTCCTCCTATGTTGAATACTTTATTCTTAGTATAAATATGTGTATCGATTAAATTTTCGTACTTACCACTATTTGATAATGTAGTTACTAACTCAACACCTCTTTCTTCCGCTATTGAAAGAGCATTAATATAGTTAATTCTATTATCGATTACTTTTGATAAAAAACCCTTAATAAAGGCGATACTAATGGGCTTATTAATACCATCAAATTTTGCTTCTGCTATTGAACCATAACATATAACTTCTATTTTAAAAATAGGTTCATCTATTAATTGAGACTGTATCATTCCAATTAACTCTGACAGTTCAAGATAAGGTTGAATTTCTTTTAAAAGATTTACATCTGAAATAGGAAAATTAATAACATTTATAAGTTTTTCATGATTTAAAAAATCAACTACTTGTTGACATATTGAAGTAGAAACACCTTCTTTAGCTTCAAAGGTTGACGCACCTAAATGAGGAGTTAATAAACAATTTTTAGCAGAGATAAGTGGACTATTTTTAATTAGAGGTTCATTTGAAAATACATCAATACCTGCTCCAGAAATTATATCTTCATTCAAGGCTTTAACTAAGTCAGATTCATTTATAATACCTCCTCTTGCAACATTAATTATCTTGGCTTCTTTTTTCATCATTTTCATTCTTTTTAGATTAAATAAATCTGTTGTTGATTCATTTAATGGTACATGTAAAGTAATAATATCACTCTCTCTAGTTAATTTGTCTAAATCAACTATTTTAATTCTAACTTTTTTATATAAATCCGCATTAACATACGGATCATAGCCTAAAACTTTTAAACCAAATGATAATGCTCTGTCGATAACTTCTTTACCTATTTTACCAAGTCCAACAACGCCTAATGTTTTACCCTTTAACTCATTTCCTACTAAGTTAGCTCTCTCCCATAATCCTTGACCTAAAGTTATATGACCTGTATGTAAATTTCTCGATAAAGCTAATATCATAGCCATAGTATGTTCAGCTGCTGAAATACAATTCCCATCAGGAACATTCATAACAACAACACCATTTTTAGTAGCTTCTTTTAGATTAATATTATCTATTCCTACACCTGCACGACCTATAACCTGCATTTTTTTAGCAGCTTTTATTTCAATTGGTGTTATTTGAGTTCCACTTCTAATAATCCAAGCATCAATTTTATCAATTACATCATTAATTGTATCTTTACTGTTAACCTTATTGATTATTTCACAATTGTTATCTTCTAATATTTTGATACCTGAATCAGATATAGGGTCAGTTATTAATACTTTAAATTTCATCAATTAATCTCTTTCAAAATTTTATCAATTTTATTTAAATATTCATATAAATCTTCTTGAAATATATTACCCATATGAGCTATTCTAAATGCTTTACCTCGTAAGTTACCATAACCTCTATCCATTCTAAATCCATCACTTAATAACATATCATTTAATTTATTTATATTCCAGCTTTGTTCATTTTTAATACATGTTAAAGTATAAGATTCGCACCCTTTTTCAGGGAAAAGTTTTTGATTATGTTCTTTAGCCCAACCTCTTGTATGATTGGCCATATTAATATGACGATTCCATCTGTTTTCTAAACCTTCTTTTTTTATATTTTTTAATACATGTTGAAGTCCAAATAGATGTGGAATTGATGGTGTTGTTGGTGTCTGATCTTTTTTATATGATTTTTCATAAGTCATTAAATCAAAATAATAACCTTTATTAGAAATTAAATTAGATTTTTTATACATTTTTTCAGATACAGCACAAATAGAAAAACCAGCTGGTAAACCCCATGCTTTTTGTGTTGAAGAAAGAATAAAATCTATACCTAATTTATCTACTTCAATTTTTATGCCAGCCATAGAACTTACTGCATCAACTAACCATATAATATCTGGATATTTATTTTTTAAAAGTTCAGAAATATTATTAATGTTACTCATCACACCTGTTGACGTCTCATTATGAACCATAGCAAAAGTATCAAATTTACCAGTAGCTAATAATTTATCTACATCATCAACCTTAATACCTTGTCCCCAACTGTAATCGATTACCGATGTATTAAAATTACATTTCTCAGAAATTTTTGCCCATTTAGCACTAAATGCACCATTTACAGCATGAAGCACACCTTTAGAAACAGAATTTATTGTACCCATTTCCCATAGAGCAGTTGCAGGGTTAGACGTTAATAATATTTTATTTTTAGTATATAAAACATCTTGAATTCCTGATTTTATTTCTTTTATAAGTTCTGACATTTCAGGTGTTCTATGTCCAATTTGATTTTGAGAAATAGAATTTAAAATATCTTCGGAAACATGAGTAGGACCTGGTATAAATAATTTTGGATATTTCATATTTTATACTTTTTTATAAAAATTTGTAAATTTTTGCACTTCCAAACTTAATTAATCATTCAATATTTAACAAAGAGAGTTGTTACAATAATTAAAAAAAAATTATAAATTACAATATGATTAAAATCAATGAAATATTCTATAGCATACAAGGTGAATCATCTATGAGTGGAATGCCTTGTATTTTTATTAGATTAACATATTGTAATCTTAGATGTAGTTACTGTGATACAGAATATTCTTTTCACGAAGGAAAAGATATGTCTATAGATGATATTCTTAAAAAAATAAAAAATTATAATTGTAAGTTAGTTGAAGTAACAGGCGGTGAACCACTATTACAAAAGGAAAGTATTGATTTAATGACTATTTTGCTTAATGATAATTATAAGGTAATGTTAGAAACTGGAGGTTCTCTGCCAATAAAAAACGTACCAAAAGATGTTATTAAAATTGTAGATTTTAAATGTCCTTCAAGTAATATGCATAAAAAAAATGATTGGAATATCTTAAAGGACTTACAAAAACATGATGAAATTAAATTTGTCATTGGTAATTATGAAGATTATGAATGGACTAAAAATAAAATTAATTCTTATAATTTAAATACAAAAAGAATACTTTTATCTCCAGTACATGATGTTTTAAAGTCAAAAGATTTGTCAGAATGGATTTTAAAAGATGGGATTAATGCAAGGTTACAACTACAACTTCATAAATATATATGGAGCCCAGATACTAAAGGTGTTTAAATTTTATAACTAAATGTAAAAAGTGGAAACCCTATACCTGAACCTTCAGAACTCATAAAAAAAGGCCAAGAAAAATCTACACTTAAACGTCTACTGAAAAATCTAAAACCAGAATTTGAAATAACAACAGTCTGATCAGAATTTAAAAATATCCAATTTTCTGTAATTAATGACAATGAATTACTAACTCTATTTTTAAAGCTTAAAACTAATGTTAAATTTTCTGCAAAGTTAAATTCATTCTCATTTCTAAAATATGCTAATCCAGGTGTTATAGAAAAGTTTTTATCATCATCGCCACTAGTAAATGAGCTAAAAATAAAGCCTGCACCTCCTTCAATTTGTCCTAAATATAACATTCCATAAGAGTTCTGCCATTTTTTATCAATATCCGTTGAACTATATTTAAATGAAAATATTTTTAACTGATTTTCTATTCCTGCTCCAGGAAAAACTGACATTCCAATTTCTGTGGAAATATTTCCAGAAAAACCCCATCCGAATGATGGAATAAAAAGCCACGTTGTTCTGATATATGAATTCTCTTTACCTATTGGGGTAGCAGAGGGAGCAAAAAAATATCTACTACTATTAGGATCCTGATATTTATAACCTTTAATTTCTTCTTTCTTAATTAAATTGATTTGATTCATTTTATAAACAAAAATATTATCACCTGATTTAATTTTGATATATTCATTTGGCTTAGTTTCAATGATGGTACCCTTTACAACAGTTCCATCATTAAGCTCAACCACATCTAAATATTCTACTGAAATTAAAATTGATAAAAATAAAGTTATTATTATATTTTTAATTAATTTCATCATTTTGGTAGGTTGGTCGCTCCAGTTTCAACTGAATATATTTTGCCATCTTTAAATGTATAAAAAGCAAGAACTGCCTGTTTATTACCATCACTAAATGATACAAAAGCATGCTCAACTCCAACTTCATCATTCTCAAATAAAATTCTTATTTTTTCTCTTTTTACATCACCAGTCATTGCCCAGCTTATTACATCAGTTTTCGTTAAAACTTTACCTTGAGAATAGTTTGTAAATGCATAATCATCATGAATACATTCTTCCATTTTCTTTTTATCTAATGCTTGTAATGATTTTTGATATTTTACTAAAATTGACATATTGACCCTTTATTAATCTAAAATAACACTTACTAAAAGAATAATATCTTGTACATTTATTGACTGATCGTTATTTAAATCAGCTAGACTAATTTGTTGTTGATTTAAATCTGTTTGACCTAAAATATAATTAATCACCAATACCACATCTTGAACATTTATCAATTCATCTAAATTAATATCTCCTGATTGAAATGGTATATAAGATGTGTCAGGTATTCCTCTTACTCTGCAATGTAGCGCATCTGTAGATTGCCATGTTCCTGTAAATCCTAATATTTCATAACCTGGCATTGCTTCTTCATAAACAGCAATAGCATCATCATCCCAAGAACTATTCATAATTGGAACTAAAACTTTATCATTTAAAATTAATGAATTTGTATAAGGTTGATCACTTGGGGTGTATACTCTATAAACTTCCCATAAGTTTCCTTCATTTGTTAATGTAGTTCCAAAATAATTAGCAACTTCTTCTATCATAGAATATTGATCATGACTTGCAGGTACAGATCTTATTAAAACCTTTGTAGGTGAAAGATATTTTCCCCAACAATCAATATGATCTATATACTCATCATTTGGATCTGCAACAACGTGATAAGTATTTATGCCATAATAATCTTCCATTATATTATCTATATAATTACATGATTCTAAAGGAATACTATCATCATCATTTGTATTACATTGATTATTTTCAGTGTAAGCAATATGAGCTGCTGCTGCCGTCCCAAATCCATCAGCCATATAATTACCACCTGTTGCAACAAAATCAGCTGAATAATAAGGAATATCAAGATATTCTGAAACTTTAAATGGTGCTTGATTATCATTATATCTAGGACGATTATATGTAAAATCTACAATTGAATAATTACCGTCGCCATCAACTACCCACCAAGGCCCATAATCTCTTGTCCAATAAGAATCAGTTGAACCTATAATAAATTCTACATTATTCATATTAACACCTGCATTATTCATGGAATTATAAGCAGAATTTTCAGACCAAGATGAAACTAAACAATAAACTATAACATCTTCTGCCATCTCTCTTATTAAACTAGTGGAAATTCCAAATGGATATCTTATTAAAACACCTTGCATAGGTTCATATTCTGCAATAGCTCTAACTGGTCCAGGAGGAGGATCTGTTCTAAAACGCATTTCATCTAATATATGCATATTATCACGCTCCCATTCAGTCAATCCTTTAGGAAGTTCTGAAGAAATAATAATTGAAATAATTAGAAAAAATACTTTTGTCATAATACCTACCTTTTTATAAAAATTAATTATCTATTTTAATAAATAATAATACACAATAGTGTAACAAATTGTACTATTTAATTACTATTTGAAAATTGATCAAAGCAGTCAAATAATAAATTTAAATCAATTTCATTATCATCTGTATAAGGATTACATTCTTCAATTATAATTTTGATTTCATCATAAGCTAAATTATACAACTGTTTTCTTAAATATATTTTCCCTCTTAAATAATGTATATTCCTATAATCAAGTTCATCATGATTAAATGAATATTGTGGCTTAATTGCTAAAAGTGAATCTGAATATAATAGGCTTTGATTAAAAAATGAGGTGTCATTTAATCCCAAATAATAATTTGTGTAAAATAAACCTGAATAAGTATCACACCGATCCTGATTTAAAATTTGATCAAATGAAGAGGTGTTTAAATTCTCAATAGCATATTGAAAAGATAAAATTGATTCATTCCTAAGTGAATCTCTAGTTTGATTATCATTTAAAAATTGACCAGCATAATAAAGCTGGGTCCATCCTATTCCATTATATGCTTGATAATAAGGCCCAGTAAATTGTTGAGAAGAAAATTCAGTATCAATAGCTTGAATTGCAACATTAAAAAACTCTAGCGCTAAAATATAGTAATCACCATGTTCATCAACTAAGAGAGTATCAGATAAATTAACAGCTTCAAATGATTTCCATCCCTCATCTATATAAAATTTATAATCTAATATTTCTTCACTTTCAGAATATTCTGAAATCACAGAATAACATGACATCATCAATATTGTATATAATATAAAAATTAATCTCATTATTTAATTTTAACCACTTTATTAGTAATAGTATTATTATCATAAGTAAACCCAACTATATAGATTCCAGACGGAACATCATTAAAAGAATTAGATTGACCATCCCATTCAATAGTATGATAACCAGAATTAGAATAACCTGAATACAAATTTTTAACTTTTTTTCCATTAATATCATAAATAGATAAAGTTATGTTATTAGGTTCTGGAAGATAAAATTCAATTTTTGTGCTTGGATTAAAAGGATTAGGATAATTTTGATTTAAAATATATTCATCTGGAAAGTAAGTCATTGTTTGATGAATAGAACTATAAAAAATACAGTAAGAACCAAACTTATCAATATCTGCTTTCAAAAAGTCTCCATCAACATATGATTCAATTTTATTCCAACCATTATTATCTTTTTTATAAATACATAAATTAGATGGCTCATAAAATAAATTAAGGTTACTTAAATTAAATGATAAACTAGAAGTTTTTAATAATTGAATATTTTTTGGATAGATTTCAAATATATCACTAACCATTATAAAATCTTGAGAAGATTCATTTAAACTTGAACTTTTAATTAAACATTTTACTTTTTGACTAACCGAATTTTTTGGAATATCTAATTGAACTAAGCCATTTAGAAAATTTATTGTTGTATTATAAATTGGTTCAATAATTCCAAAACTAATATCCTCTAAACCAGAATTTATATTTTGCACGTGATCTCTCATTTGATATTTTAATCTAATATCTCCACTATTAGAAAAATTATATGGTAGATAATAAATATAATTTAATGAATCAATTTCATCTGGAAATAATATTTCATCATCTGAGCCATCAATACCATAATCAACCCAAAGCTTAATAGGTCGATTATTATTATCAAAATCAATTAATCTTTCTGTACTAAGCATATATAAATCAAAATTTTCAGAAAATATATCATCATAAAGAGGAACCATATTAATTACTGGCAAAGTTATATCTATATAAAAAGAATAATCCTGATTTTCAGCTATATATGTAGGGTCAGAATTTTGGTAGTCTAATTGATAATTTTGTGTATTTACTCTCCAATGGTAAGATGTTTTTCCTGTTATGTCAATTCCATTTATTGTATTTAAATCAACATCAACTCTTACAATGTTATTTTCAATATCTACTTCATAAGATTTGTCTGGATCACTAATATTATAAATAAGACTATCTGCTAAAATAATTATATTATCTATATCTGTAGTCTCTATAGCTTCTAATCTATAAAAAATTGATTCCATTCTTAAATCTTTATTAATACTTGGATAAATATCAATATCTAAACTATCAACCCACTCCCATTCAAAACGTAATTTGTTTGGTGTTTGACTATCTATATAAACTGGCTGATATGGATACCTAAAACTCATCTCATCATTATCAAAGGTATAAAATGTTGATTCATCAATTTGATAATTTCTTAAGTCTGAAAATAATGTGAAATCTACTGGAGAATCATTAATTTGATTAATTTGTACTGTAAAATTAGTATTTTCACTTATATTGTACCCATCATTTGATATGTCACTATCATCTAATTTATTATCGCCATTATCTTGTAATGTTATTGAAAAATTTGTTAAACCATTCATATTTTCTGCTAAGGTAAAAGATAATACCCCAGTATTTTGATTGTTGATTAAAATATTTGGTTGAATACTAAATAATTCTTGATCATAATCATTATCAATGATAAAAAGTAATTCTTGATCGCTTTCTTGGAAATTACCATTACCTCCACCATGATTTATATTATATGCCCAATTTATAATATGATCACCACTATCTTCATCAATGTCTATAGAAGCAGGTTCAAATTCAAACAAAGGTGGATCATTTACTGGATTAATCGTTAAAGTATGATTTGTAATTTCTGATTCACCATTTTGTTCATCAGTTACATAAATAGTAAATAATGTCTGTCCATTTGCATGCAAGATTGGGTTGATTGAAAAATAACCCTCTGAATCTAATAAATAGCTTTCAATTAAATCAGGATTGTCAAAATTAACAGTAAATACTAAATCTTGATTTTCATTATAAGCACCTGTTGATATATCAAAAGCCCAATCTTGATAATAGTTGTTATCTTCATTTATAATTATATCACCTAAATTTGAAAAATAAGGCATATCATTTATTGGATTA
>CEOP01190104.1_pt1 | contig 10917 bp, 13 predicted proteins | sample 361301 | NCBI WGS metagenome assembly CEOP01 (sample SAMEA2619548, study PRJEB7988) | marine metagenome | biome: marine biome (ENVO:00000447); feature: deep chlorophyll maximum layer (ENVO:xxxxxxxx); material: "saline water (ENVO:00002010), including plankton (ENVO:xxxxxxxx)" | depth 55 m
AACCTATGTATTGTACCATCAGTTAAGTTCCAAGCTATTACTCCTTTGCATTCTCCATTCTTCATAATCAAATCCATAGCAAAATACTCAATGAAAAATTCTGTATTTTGTTTTAATGCTTGCCCATAAAGAGTATGAAGTATTGCATGACCTGTTCTATCAGCAGCTGCACAAGTTCTTTGGGCTGTTCCATTTCCATAATTTTTAGTCATACCTCCGAAGGGTCTTTGATAAATTTTTCCATCATCTGTTCTACTAAAAGGAACACCGTATCTTTCCAATTCAACAACAGCTCTAGGTGCTTCTTTACATAAATACTCAATCGCATCTTGATCCCCAAGCCAATCTGAACCTTTTACAGTGTCGTACATATGCCATCTCCAATCATCCTCGCCCATATTGCCTAAAGCTGCAGATATACCTCCTTGAGCAGCAGAGGTATGACTCCTTGTGGGAAAAACTTTTGAAATACATGCTGTTTTTAATCCAGCTTCTGATAAACCTACGGCTGCTCTTAGACCAGATCCACCTGCGCCTAGTACAACAACATCATACTCATGATCTATAATTTTATATGCACTCATATTTATAAATTGTGTATTCCAAGTATAGTTAAAACTGGCACTACTATAGCAAATATATTCAATAGTTTATTTGCGACATATTTGATTTTTTCATCTTTTATATAATCCTCAAATATCTCACTTATTGTTAGAGCTGAGAAAAAGAAAGCAATAACAATAAAAATAGAGAATATAATTTTTGATGGTTGTTCTGTAAAAAAAAGAACTACTTCTGAGTAATCATTATCATAAATAGAGACAAAATTTATAATGAACCAAGCCATAAATGGGATCAAAATTAGTGAGCTCACCTTAGTGTATATCCATTTTTTTGTTGAATAGTGCATATTAAAAGATATTTCTCCCAATTAAAAAAAATAAGACTGTAAGAACGAATGAACCAATTAAAGCTAGAACTCCAGTTATCTTTGATACTTTTAAATCAAAGCCAAAACCAATATCCCAACATAAATGTCTTAGTTCATTCAAAATATGAAAACTAAATGTCCAGCAGAGACTAATAGCTATAAATTTACCAAAAAAACTTTTAAAAATATTATTAATAACTTGATAGCTTTCAAAACCTAATAATAAAGATAAACTCCAAAAACAAATTACAGTAATGGCTAAAATATTTATTATCCCCACTATTCTGTGTGTAATAGAAAGCAAAGAAGATATCTGCCATTTATAAATTTGAAGATGTGGACTTAGAGGATTATCTTTTTTTTCCATAGGTGCTTTCTTTATAATCTAAAGTTATAATTTTTTAACTAAATGCTCGGCAATTTGGACTGTATTTAAAGCAGCTCCTTTAAGTAAATTATCTGATACAACCCAAATATTAATTGCTTTTACGTTAGAATTATCTTTCCTGATTCTAGAGATATAAGTTGTGTAATCTCCTTCAGCTTCAAGAGGTGTCATGTACCCGCCATCTTTTCTTTCATCAATTACTTTGCAACCTGGTGCATTATTTAAAATTCTAATAATATTCTTGAAATCATATAAATTATCAAATTCAATATTGATTGACTCTGAGTGTCCCGTGTTTACAGGAACTCTTACACATGTGGCTGTAACATTAATTTCTTCATCTAAAATCTTTTTTGTTTCATTGGTCATTTTTAATTCTTCTTTTGTATAGCCATCTTTATCAAAAACATCGATGTGTGGTATCAAATTAAAAGCAATTTGTTTGGTAAAGTTTTTTAAATTAATTTTTTTTTTATTCAAAAAATTTTTCGTCTGATCAAAAAGTTCATCCATAGAAGCTTTTCCAGCCCCTGATACTGCTTGATATGTTGATACAACTACTCTATTAATTTTATATTCATCATGTAAAGGTTTAAGAGCAAGAACCATCTGAATTGTTGAACAGTTCGGGTTAGATATAATATTTTTATGTTTATCTAAAGCATCAGCATTAACTTCGGGAACAACCAACGGAATATCTTTTTGCATTCTAAAATAGCTAGAGTTGTCAATTACTATAGTTTTTTTAGCTGCTTTGGGTACCCATTCTTTTGCTATCTGACTACCAGCTGCAAAAAAAGTTATTTTCGCTTTTGCAAAATCATACTTTTCTAAAGACTCAATCTTAATTTTTTTTTTTTTGAAAATAATTGTTTTTCCAGCACTTTTTTTTGAAGCAACTAAGAAAAGATTTTCTATTTTAATTCTTGATTTCTCTAGAATGTCAATAGTTTTTCGACCTACGTTACCTGTGGCACCAATAATTGCAAAATTCATTTAAAAATTTCTAGATTATTTATCTAGCTCCAACTCTAAGATTATTTTTTTAATAAATCTGTTAATTAACAATTTATCATCTTCATTAAAAATCTTATCTTTATTAATAGCTGAATTCATTTCCTTCCTTAGCTTTGCTTTAATATTATTAATCTGCTCTGCTGAATTTATATTTATAATTTTGTCTTCAATCTTTCTAATTTGATAACCAACAGTAAAATTAAATAAAAAGAATAGAGAAATCATTATAAAAACAACCTTGTAAACAAAAATTTTCATTAATATTAATATTATTTTTTTTTATAAATCCTATACATTTTTACACCATTTATCTCTAATTCAAAAACTTTTTTAAAATTTAGAGGAATATTGTATTTATCGTTATACCTTGGATCCACTTCATAAACATAATTATCATAAATATAATCTGCTAAATGGTACTCTTGCCCAACAAATTCTATTCTTCTTTGGTTACTTAGAGATAAAGCATCTTTAATTCGGTAATATGGTAGATATGAAGCATTGGCAATCTTTATTTTTTTATTCTTATTAGGCTCTAAAGATAAAATTTTGTTAATTGACTCTAGTCTTGTAAGTCCCTCTCTATCAATTTGAAAATTGTTTTTATTTTTGTTAGTTAAAATCTCATTTAAATATAAACTCTGATAAGGATGAAAAATTATTAACTTATAAATATTAGGAATTAATAAAAAAAACAATATTAAAAATAGTTTGCTAATATGCTTTTTAAATATGAAAGTTAAAATCATTATAAAATAAGTAGAAATATAAATAATAAAAAAATTCAGAAAATATAAATGACGCCAAGCATTTGCAAGTGGTGCGCTTAGGCTTATTAAGAGCGAAACAATCACTAATAAATTAAAAAATATATAATTATCTTTCATTTCATTTGTACTTCTCCAAAAATCGCACTTATATAATTTTGCTTGATCGATAGACATAAATCTTGAAAGAAGCCTTTTTCCAAGATAAAAAAATCCAAATAAAAATAAAACTAAGTTTAAAATTGGAGTTGAAATTCCAATCCAAATAAAAATAAAAGTGTCAGGAACACTAGTTGAATAAATATAATCACCATTAAATATAAATCCTAATTTCCAAATCCAAAGTTTTGTTTTGTATATAAAGTCTATAAAATTCGTAATAGGGCTATCCCATAAATAAGGCCAATGAGCGTATAGAAAAAATAAATAAGAAAATGATATTATTAAAATATATTTTAGGTTATTTTTTGAGTTATCATTTAATTTTACTAGAAATAAAAAAAATATTAAAGAAAAAGGTAAAAATAATCCCATTATTCGTGTTGATGTTGCAACAGCAGCAAAAAAAGAAAATAATAAAATATTTTTAATTTTTTTCTTTTCAAAAATTTTAAAAGCAAAATAGATTGAAAAAACTACAAATGACAAAAATATAATATCTTTATTATTATGAAAACTATCTCCATAAATTCTTGGTGAAAATATATAAAGTATTGTTCCAAAAAAGCTTATAAAAAAATTATTAAATCTTTTTAATAAAAGTTTAAAAATGAATATTGAAGTTAGATAAAAAATTAAAAAAACTAAAAAATGTCTATATTCAAAATTTATTATAGTTTTTTGAGTATTAATTATTACATCGATTAATGCTGTTGGAACATCAAAAATTGGACCATAGGTATAAAAGCTAGGATTAGGCAGGTAGTAAGCATCATCACCAAATTTTTTTAAATACTGTAAAATTTCTTCTTTGAATAAGTCTATATTAAGAAAATCAAAACTATGATTTAACCAATATATTCCAGAAAATAGTTGAGTGTGTTCCTCAATATTAATTCCATAATCATCATAAGTTAGACACCCGACTAAAAAGTAAAATAAAAAAAAAGTATATATAATGGTTTTCTTTATATTTTTAGTTTCCATTTTATTTCAACTATATAACACGCCTTTTTAAATCTACTAAAATAATATATAAATTTTAAATTATTTAATTAAGTAAAAATTAATTATAACACTTTTTTAACAATTCAGTTAGATTTGAAAGAGGCTAGATAAATGAAAAAAACAGAATTTGATTATCTAAGCGGTAATTATGATGAGGCGCTAAAAAAAAGTTTTCCTACTGCGCTTGAAGAGGTTAATTATTTTAGTACCTATAAGATTAAGTTAGTTCATGATTTAACAAAAAATAAAAAAAATATTAATATCTTAGATTTCGGATGTGGTGCAGGCACCTCATTAAGTATTTTTTCTAAATATTTTAAATCCTCTAAACTATGGGGATATGATGTATCCAATGAATTTATTAAAAAAATTAAAAAAAGGAAAAAAAATATTAAATTAACTACTAATTTAAAAAAAATTCCCAAAAAAAAATTTGATTTAATTTTTATTTCTAACGTTTTACATCATATAAATAAAAAAAATCACAATAAGATTTTATCAAATTGTAGAAAATTTTTAAAAGACTCTGGTGTTTTATATATCTTTGAACATAATCCAATAAACCCTCTTACTAATTATGTTTTCAAAAACTCTCCTATTGATAAAAATGCAGAAATGGTGCCATCAAAGATACTAGTAGATAGAGCTGTAAAAGCAAAACTAAAAATTATCAGTTTAAAATATACACTCTTTTTTCCAAAACAATTATCTTTTTTAAGATTTTTAGAAAAATTTTTAGTTTGGCTACCTTTGGGTGCTCAATATTTATTAATTTTGAAAAAATAATTTTAATTTTTACAATTCATAGTAAACCAAGTGTAAGGTATAAATGTTTGGTTGTAGGTTTTGCTAATACTATTTTTAAAAAAAAATTTTAATAGCTTTAAATATTCTTTTTTTGTTTTAATATTTTTTCCTCTATCATGAGAAATTAAAAACTTAGCTAAGTAATTTTGATTCTTTGAAAATATAGGATCTAGGGTAATTAACCTGCCATCTTTTTTTAAAGTTTTCTTTATTAATTTTAATAAATTTAATATCTGTTTGTCTTTCAAATGATGAAGAATTCCAATTAACAGGATGTAATCAAATTTTGGTAATTTTTTGATTTCTTTTTGAGTAAAATTTCTACAAACAAAAATACCTTTTGTCTTATATTTTCTCTTTGCATATTCGATATATTCTTTACTTATATCATATCCAAAATAAAGTGGGTTTTTTATATATTCCAAACTATCCCCTAGTCCACAACCAATATCTAGAATTTTAGGATTTTTCTTTTTAATATTAGATGTTAAGATTTTTTTTCTTATTTTATCACCCTTCATAAGTTTTTGGAAAATAGAGTAAATAACTGGAGATGATAATACTTTATAAAGATTATTTGTTTTCTGACTCATTGAATAAAGATTTATTATAAAATACTATTTTAATCTATGCTAAATAAATATTACCCAAAATGAAGGTTTCAATAATCATTCCAGTATTTAAAAGTGAATTAATCATTGATCAGTTGTTAAAAGAGTTATTAGAGTCATTAACAAGTTTATCTACACCAGTTTCATATGAAATTTTTTTAGTGAATGATAATGGTCTAGACACATGTTGGTTAAAAATTAAACAACTTGTAAAAAAACATCCACAGATTAAAGGTCTTGCATTAGATAAAAATTATGGACAACATAATGCTGTGATGGCAGGTTTTAATTTTTGTTCTGGAGATTATATTATTACTATGGATGATGATTTGCAGCATCCGCCCCAATATATTGGACCTATAATAGAAAAACTTCTTCAAGGATTTGATGTCTGCTATACGAATTATGTTAATAGAAAACACGCTTTTTGGAAACATTTAGTTAGTTGGATAAATAATATAATCTCAAGTCACTTACTTAATAAACCTTATAAATTATACTTATCTTCTTTTAGAGGATTAAAAAGAAACATCATGATGCAGATAATAAAAAATAAAAGTAACGATATATACATTGACTCAATAATTTTAAAATTATCACCAAAAATAACTTCCATACCAATAAATCACCAAACTAGGTTTCAAGGTCAAAGTACATACTCTTTTTCAAAATTAATTAGTTTATGGCTAAATATGGCAAAAGACTCTGCAGCACGTCCATTTAGATTTTTTTCTTTTTTCATTTTAATATTGAAATTAATTCTTTTATTTAAAAAAAAAATCAAAGATATAGAACAATTTAAAATTATAGAAAAAACTTTCTAATTAAAAAAATTAATGTAAATTTTTTGAAAGCTCGTTTATGATGGCATCTCCCATCACTGAAGTGCTCACTTCTTTTTTATTAGGAGAAATTATATCTTTTGTTCTCAATCCATTATCAAGAACTTGCTCAACTGCTTTATCAATTAGATCAGCCTCCTGTTCTAAATCTAAAGAATATCTTAAAGCCATTGATAAACTTAAAATTGTAGCTATTGGATTTGCAATATTTTTACCTTCGATGTCAGGGGCGGAACCGTGCACAGGTTCATAAAGAGATCTTACTCTCCCATTTTTGTCTTTTATACCTAGGGAAGCAGAAGGTAATAAGCCAAGTGATCCTGTAAGCATAGCGGCCTCATCAGATAACATATCTCCGAATAAATTATCAGCAAGAATAACATCAAATTGTTTTGGGTTCCTTAAAAGCTGCATCGCGCAGTTGTCCGCTAGCATGTGGTTTAGATCCACCTTCTTAAATTCCTTATCTTTTAAAATTTGAACTTCTTCTCTCCACAAAACACCTGCTTCCATTACATTTGATTTTTCACAAGATGTTACTTTATTCCTTCTTTTTTTTGCTAGGTCAAAAGCTACACGTGCTATTCTTTGAATTTCAGAGGTTGTATATGTGTGAGTATTAATTCCTTTTCTTTGATTATTTTCCATTGGCTCTATACCACGTGGTTCACCAAAATAAATACCTCCTGTCAACTCTCTTACTATCATAATATCAAGACCGGACACTATTTCTGGTTTCAGTGTTGATGAATCAACTAACTGTTTAAAACATATAGCTGGTCGTAGATTAGCAAATAATTTTAATTCTTTTCTAAGTTTTAAAAGAGCTCTTTCTGGTTTTTTTGAGAACTCTAAATTATCCCACTTTGGGCCACCGCATGCTCCTAATATAACCGCATCTGACTCCAATGATTTGTAAAAAACCTCATCGGTAATTGGAACTTTATTTGCATCAATAGATGCACCTCCTATCAATTCTTGGCTGAGAACAAAGTCTAACGACTTAGTTTTGTTCATCCATTCCAATATTTTTTTTACTTCAGCTATAACCTCGGGCCCTATTCCATCACCAGGCAAAAGTAAAATTTTTCTTGTTTTTTTAACCATTAGTTAGTACCCAAGGTTTTGTGGTTAGTAATTTTTTTTCATAATCATCTATTTTTTGAATTTTTTCCATTGAAAGAGCAATATCATCCAAACCTTCCATCAGACACTTTTTTTTAAAAGCATCAACTTCAAATTTTATAATTTTATTTCCGTGTTTAATCTCTTGTTTCTCTAGGCTAATTTCTATTTCTTCTTTTCTTTTTGAATATTCAGCTAATTCTAATACAAATTTATCTTCAATCTTAATTGGTAAGATTCCATTTTTAAAACAATTATTATAAAAGATGTCTGCAAAACTAGAGCTGATTACACACTTTATTCCAAAATCGGATAGGGCCCAAGGCGCGTGTTCTCTCGATGAACCGCATCCAAAATTTTTTCCAGCTAATAAGATTTTTGAATTATTATATGGTTTTTGATTTAATAAAAATTTATCATTAATTCTACCATTTTCATCATATCGCATTTCATAAAACAAACTTTTTCCTAAACCTGTTCTTTTAATTGTTTTTAAAAATTGTTTAGGAATTATCATATCAGTATCGATATTTTGAAGAGATAAATATGAGGGTATTGATTTTAAATTATTAAATTTTTCCATCTTATATTTCTCTAACATCTGTTAGATGACCATTGATTGCTGCAGCTATTGCCATGCCTGGACTCACCAAGTGAGTTCTTCCTCCTCGGCCTTGTCTTCCCTCAAAATTTCTGTTTGATGTTGAAGCACATCTTTCTTTGGGTTTAAGCTGATCTGGATTCATTCCTAGACACATTGAACAGCCCGGCTCTCTCCACTCAAACCCAGCGGATTTAAATATTTTATCTAATCCCTCTTTCTCTGCTTGTTCTTTTACTAATCCTGATCCTGGTACGACCATAGCGCTAACACTATTAGCGATTTTTTTACCCTTTAAAAGCTCTGCTGCAACTCTTAGATCTTCTATTCTTCCATTTGTGCAACTTCCAATAAAAATTTTATCTATCTTAATATCTGAAATTTTTGTATTTGCCTTTAATCCCATATATTCAAGAGATCTTCTCATGGCCATTTTTCTATCTTCATTCTTTTCCTTTTCAGGATCTGGCACTACACCAGTAACAGGAGATACATCTTGAGGTGACGTACCCCAAGTAACTAGTGGTTCAATATCTTTTCCATCAATATTTACCTCTTTATCAAAATTGCAATTTTTATCTGAATACAAAGTTTTCCAAAATTCTGTAGCTTTGGACCAGTTTTCGCCCTTTGGAGACATTGTTTTTCCTTTTAGATATTCGAATGTTTTTTCATCTGGTGCTATTAAACCAGCTCTAGCTCCAGCTTCAATAGTCATATTACAAACAGTCATTCTTTCTTCCATGCTCAAATTTTTAATTATTTCTCCAGCAAACTCAATTACATAACCAGTTCCTCCAGCTGTTCCGATTGTTCCAATGATTTTTAAAATAACATCTTTCGCAGTTACTCCTTTAGGTAAAATTCCACTAACATTTACCCTAAAATTTTTTGATTTTTTTTGAATAAGTGTTTGAGTTGCAAGAACGTGTTCTACCTCTGAAGTACCGATTCCAAAAGCTAAAGAGCCGAAAGCTCCATGTGTAGCTGTATGACTGTCACCACAAACAATAACTGTACCTGGTTGGGTAAAACCTTGTTCGGGACCAATGATGTGAACTATTCCTTGCCTTTTATCATTTACATCAAAAAGTTTTACACCGAACTCTTTACAATTTTTTCTCAGTGTATCCACTTGAATTTTTGACTCCTGGTCGTTAATTCCTTTTGATCTATCTGTAGTTGGAACGTTATGATCTGGTACAGCTAAAGTAAGTTCCGGTCTTCTTACATTTCTTTTTTGAATTCTTAGTCCCTCAAAAGCTTGAGGACTGGTAACCTCATGAACTAGATGACGATCAACATATATCAACGAAGTACCATCTGACTGTTGATGGACAAGATGACTTTCCCATATCTTATCATATAGAGTTTTTGCCATTTAAAATTTAATTATTTTTTATCGTTAGTTTGACTCTCAGTTTTCTTCTGGACAACTATAGTTTCTTTTTTATCTTGTACCTTTTCTTTTTCTTCGGCAACTGGATCATCTTTTTTTATAGTTTCAGTCGGTTTAACGGAAATGTCTATACCGATCTTCTTCTTAATTTTTTCTGCTATTCTTGCAGATTTACCTTTCCTATCTCTCAAATAATAAAGTTTTGCTCTTCTTACTTTACCAGATCTAATTACTTTTATTGAGTCTACATTGGGGCTATATAAAGCAAATGTTCTTTCTACTCCTTCTCCAAACGATATTTTTCTTACAGTAAAAGAGGAATTTAGATCTCTATTCTTTTTAGCTATACAAACTCCCTCAAAATATTGAATTCTTTCTCTCTTACCCTCTACAATTTTTACTCCAACTTTAATTGTATCGCCTGGAGAAAAATCAGTTATCTTTTTATTAGCAAGAATTTTTTTTACTGCTTCTTTGTTTATGTCTTCAATGTTTTTCATTTTTTTTGTTTAAATATTTCTTCCAAAGATCAGGTCTCTGGCGTCGTGTTATAGCCTCAGATTGTGATAAACGCCAGCCCTTAATTTTAGCATGATCTCCTGATAAAAGTACCTCTGGAGGACTTTTTCCTTCCCAATTTTTAGGTTTTGTGAACTGAGGATATTCTAATAGATCATTTTCAAATGTTTCATCTTTAATTGAAGTATCGTTTCCTAGTACCCCGGGAAGCAAACGAATTATAGAATCAATCAAAACAAATGAAGCTGTCTCACCTCCAGATAAAACAAAGTCACCTACGCTATATTCTTGAATATTTCTTGTTTCTAAAAGTCTTTGATCAATTCCTTCAAAATGACCGCACAATAAATTTAAATTTTTTTTACTACTAAATTCTTTTGCTTCTTTTTGATTAAATTGTTTACCTTTAGGAGATAAATAAATTGTAGTTTCATTATTCTTTAAATTATTATCAAGTGCTGATGCGACTACGTCTGGCCTAAGCAACATTCCGCTTCCTCCACCAAAAGGAGTATCATCGACTGAACCATGTTTATCAATTGCATAATCTCTAATATTTATCACTTTCAAATTCCAAATTCTATTTTCTTGAGCCTTTTTATAAATACCCATATTAAGTGGTCCTGGATACAAATCTGGATATAAAGTAAAAATTTTCACTTCAAACATTATTTACCTATTACTTTTTTGGTTCTTCTTTTTTAGTTTCTGCTTTTGGTTCTTCTTTTTTAGCTTCTGCTTTT
>CEOP01247945.1_pt1 | contig 10917 bp, 7 predicted proteins | sample 361301 | NCBI WGS metagenome assembly CEOP01 (sample SAMEA2619548, study PRJEB7988) | marine metagenome | biome: marine biome (ENVO:00000447); feature: deep chlorophyll maximum layer (ENVO:xxxxxxxx); material: "saline water (ENVO:00002010), including plankton (ENVO:xxxxxxxx)" | depth 55 m
AACTTTCTTCTTCTGAATAGTGTCTTAGAGTACATAAAATTAGCCCATATTTAATTTTATACTTTTTTGATTGTATGGATGAAGATTTGGAAACAATTTCAACAACCTCTTTAGCTTCTAATCCCTTTTCACAATGAAGTAAAGGGGCAAACCTTATTTCAACATAAATAACATTATCATCATATAATTGCTCAAATAAATCCTCAACAATTAATTCTAGATTTTCTTTTGTTTGCATCAGCGCAATTGCTCTATCGGCACAACTTATATAGTCTTTTAATGAGGAGCAACTAGAACTGGCTTGAAATGATGATTTGTATTCATCAAAATTAATTGTAGAATCAATTTTACTTACAACCTTATAACTTAAACTGCAATCAAGGTGTAAATGCAATTCTATTTTTGGGATTTTTTTAAACTTATTGACTTGCATAATTATTCCTTTTTAAGCCTTGATGCTTTATTATTTTTAATAAGCTTTAATTAATCAAATAAATCTTTTTGATTATCAGATATTTGAATATCTAAATGTTTGTAAGCTTTTTTGGTAACTTGACGCCCTCTTGGTGTTCTTAATAAAAACCCTTCTTGAATTAAAAATGGCTCATAAACTTCTTCAATTGTTTCTGCAGTTTCTGAAACAGCTGTTGATAAAGTATTTATTCCGACGGGTTGACCATTAAATTTTTTTATTAAAGTTGTTAATATTTTATTATCCATTTCATCCAGTCCATATTTATCAACATTTAATGATTTCAATGCATATTTAGTAATTTCAATATCAATATTTCCATCGCCTTTAATTTGTGCAAAATCTCTGACTCGTCGTAATAATGAATTACAAATTCTAGGTGTACCACGACTTCTTCCAGCAATCTCATTTGCAGCATTTTTATCAATTTTAATTTTTAGTATATCTGAGCTTCTTTTGACTATTGAAGATAAAACATCGATATTATAATATTCTAATCTATTATTAATTCCAAATCTTGCTCTCATTGGAGCAGTCAATAATCCTGACCTAGTAGTTGCGCCTATAAGTGTAAAATCATTTAGGTTTATTTGTACTGATCTAGCATTTGGACCGGACTCGATCATTATGTCAATTTTATAATCCTCCATAGCTGAATATAAGTACTCTTCAACTACAGGTGAGAGTCTATGAATCTCATCAATAAAAAGAACATCCCTACTTTCTAAACTTGTAAGAAGTCCTGCTAAATCACCAGGTTTATCTATGACAGGTCCAGATGATACCTTTAGAGATACTCCAAGTTCTTCAGCTAAAATATGGGCTAGTGTTGTTTTTCCAAGACCGGGTGGTCCATGCAATAGGGTGTGATCCAAAGCTTCTTCTCGTTCATTAGCTGCTTGAACAAAAATTTTTAAATTATCTATTACTTGTTTTTGTCCATTAAAATCTGAAAAAGATAAAGGTCTTAAGGCTTTATCTATTTCTAAATCTTCATTTGTAAAATTCTCAGATGTTGGATCAAGATTTTCATTCATGCCCAAATATAATTAAATCTTACCTTAAGAAAGTAGTCTATAATAACAGATTAATGCTCAGTAATATTTTCTCCACTAGCTATTGGAACAGATTGTGGAACAAAATCTTCTTTTTTACCAGGCTTACTGTAATCATATGCCCACCTAAAAACTTGAGGGATTTTTCCAGGCCAATTTCCATGTATATGTTCAACAGGTGCAGTCCACTCCAATGTATTTGATTTCCATGGATTCTTTTCAGATTTTTTTCCATAATACATACTGTGAAAGAAATTAAAAAGAAAGAAAAGTTGGGCTAAACCTGTAATTAATGCAAAAACAGTTATTAAAACATTAATATCAGCTAAATCATCAAAATAAGGAAAAGCAGTATTTGTATAATATCTTCTAGGTAAACCTGCCATACCAACAAAATGCATAGGGAAGAATATCCCATACGCACCAATTGCAGTAATCCAAAAATGTATATATCCTAAAGATTTATTCATCATTCTACCATATAATCTAGGGAACCAATGGTACACTCCAGCAAAAAGACCATAAAGAGCAGATATACCCATAACTAAATGAAAGTGTGCAACAACAAAATAAGTGTCATGAACATTAATATCCAATGCACTGTCTCCAAGAATAATACCTGTTAATCCACCAGTGATAAAAGTCGAAACTAATCCAATAGAAAACAACATTGCTGGATTTAATTGTAAGTTTCCTTTCCAAAGTGTTGCAATGTAATTGAAAGCTTTAACAGCAGAAGGAATTGCAATCAACAAAGTTGTAAAAGTAAATACAGAACCAAGAAAAGGATTCATCCCTGTAATGAACATGTGATGTCCCCAAACAATTGTAGATAAAAATGCTATTGCTAAAATCGATGCCACCATTGCTCTATAACCAAAAATTGGTTTTCTGGCATTAGTAGCAATTATTTCAGAAGTAATACCCAAGGCTGGTAATAGGACAATATAAACCTCTGGATGTCCTAGAAACCAAAATAGGTGTTCAAATAAAACAGGTGAACCACCTTGATAATGCAACACTTCTCCTTGAACAAAAATATCAGACAAGAAAAATGAAGTGCCAAAACTTCTGTCCATTATCAATAATAAAGCGGCAGATAATAAAACTGGAAATGAAATAACACCAATTATTGCTGTTACAAAAAATGCCCAAATTGTCAAAGGAAGTCTAAAAAAAGTCATCCCTTTTGTTCTTAAATTAAGCACTGTAACTATATAATTTAGAGAACCTAATAAGGATGATGCAATAAAAAATGCCATTGATATAAGCCACAATGTCATTCCTAATCCTGATCCAGGTTGAGTCTGAGGTAATGCGCTCAAGGGAGGGTAAATTGTCCAACCAGCTGCTGCTGGTCCAGCTTCAACAAAAAGTGATGCCAACATGATAACACTTGAAAGAAAGAATAACCAGAAAGCAACCATATTTAAAAACCCTGAAGCCATGTCTCTAGCACCAATCTGCAGAGGAATTAAAAGATTACTAAATGTTCCACTTAATCCTGCGGTTAGAACAAAAAATACCATAATAGTACCATGAATGGTTACAAGTGCTAAATAAATATTTGGATCCATTACTCCATCTGGTGCCCATCTATCACCAAGAAAAATATCAAAAACATAAAAGGACTCCTCAGGCCAAGCAAGCTGAATTCTAAAAAGCAAGGACATTAAAACTCCAATAATACCCATAACAAATACGCCAGTTATAAAATATTGTTTGGCTATCATTTTATGGTCCTGACTAAAAATCCATTTTGTTATGAAAGTCTCTTTATGATGATGAATATGTTCATCATGATTATCTACATTATTGTTAACAGCTACAGACATTTTTATAAATTTATTATTGTATAATTTCCGAAAAAGTTTGTTGTTGGTCAATCCATTTTTCAAAGTCTTTTTTAGACTCTACTATTATTTTCATTTGCATATTATAGTGGGATGAACCACATATTTTAGCACACAAAAGTAAATAATCAAATTGATATGGATCTAAGGATTCTTCTCCTTTTGCAATTAATTCTTGACTATTCTCATATCTAATTTTATTAATTCTATTTACTTTATCTACAACATCCGCATTCATTCTCATATCAGCTGTAGTTATTGTAGGAGTAAAAGAAAATTGTGTTATCATTCCAGGAACACAATTCATCTGAGCTCTAAAATGAGGCATATATGCTGAATGTAAAACATCCTGAGATCTAAACTTAAAAATAACTTTTCTATCAACTGGTAAATGAAATTCTTGTGTTACTACAACATCATCCAATCCATTGGGGTCAGATGAATCAATACCCACTGTATTTCTTCCATCATAGTCATTTAAAAATCTAACATTAGCATCTCCCAAAACATTATCTTGACCAGCATACCTCGCCTTCCAATTCCATTGTTGTGCATAAAGCTCAATAACTAATGCTTCTTCATCTTCCTCGAAATTCATTATCTGGGACCATGTTGACATTCCATATAATATTAAACCGAACAAAACAATTGCAGGAATAATGGTCCATATAAATTCAAGCTTATTATCATGAGTGATAAAACTAGCTTTTGTATCTTTTAATCCTCTATACTTAAATGAAAAATAATGTAATAAGGCTTGAGTAATAATTTGGACAATCATTATTAATGCAAATGATATGAAAAATAACCTATCATATGTTCCTCCATGTTCTGATGCAGCCTCTGGTAATAATACTTTAGTATATGAAACAAAAGAGAAAATTGTTACTAAGTAGATGAATACTAAAAATGCAAACATCAGTTTACCTTGTAAGTCATTATCTTTATGGTTAGCTATTTGAGAATCGTCTCTTTTTTTACCGAGATTAGATACTTCGAAAATTTTGACAATCTGCCAAACAGATATTGAAAGAAGTGCTACTATTATTATTGATAAAACTATAGTCATTATTAATTAATCATTAAAACGGATATACAAATCTTTTACTTTCTTCATTAAACGGATCACCTTTTACTTCGAGTGGTACTTTAGTTAAGGTTGAAAATACTATATATAAAAATAATCCTCCAAAAAACATTACAGAACTAATTTCAGGAATTCCAATGCCCCATTGATCCCCAACAGCAGATGGCATAATCATGTTATAAACATCAATATAGTGACCAAATAAAATTATAATCCCAGCCATAACAATAATCCAGTTAACTCGTTTAAAATTGCTACTAACTAATATTGTAAATGGAAGTATAAAATTAGCAACAACCATTCCCCAGAAAGTAATTGTATAATCTTCAATTCTTGTAATGAAATAAACAACTTCCTCAGGAATATTAGAATACCAAATCAACATGAACTGAGAAAACCATAAATATGTCCAAAAAACACTAAAACCAAACATGAATTTACCAAGGTCATGTATGTGATTATCGTTTACATTAGGTAGATAACCTTTAGATTTAAGATAAATTGAAATTAATGCAATAGTTGTAATACCAGAAACCATCATACTTGCAAAAACATACCAACCAAATAATGTGCTAAACCAATGTGGATCTATAGACATAATCCAATCCCATGACATCATAGATTCAGTAACAAGGAAAAATACTAGAAAACCAGCAGATAATTTAAAGTTTTTAATATGATTTTTATTATCATTTGAGTTGTCTTGCGCAATTGATAATTTTCTAGAAAAATATCTGTATAAGACCCATCCAAGTAAATATATGAACCCTCTTATCAAGAAAAAATATGGTTCTAAATAACCACTTTTAGCTTTTATTATTTTATCGTGTTCAACAATTTCTGGATCCATCCAAATAAATAAATGATTAAAATGCATAACAGAAAGGATTAAAATTGCTAAAACCAATAAACCTCCTGGTAATAAATATCCAGTAATACCTTCCATAACTCTAAATAAAACTGGTGACCATCCTGCTTGTGCAGCTCTTTGTATAGCATAAAAAGCAAGAGTTCCTAAAGATATCATGAAGAAAAAGAATGCTGCTACATAAAGTGCAGCCCAAGGCCTATTTGCTAATTGATGAAAAACATGTTCATCATGTGACATTTCATGAGAATCACCATTAGATGAATCTGAACCTGAAAAATGTGAATCATAATCATGTGAATCAGAGGAATGGGAATCATGATGTTTATTAGCCATAATCTCTATAGACTCCTCAATAGTTTTTGGAGCATTGTAAAATCCATATCCAATACCTAATAATCCCAATACAACTAATGAAAAGGATAAAATTTTAATATTTCTTGTTATTACGTACATTATTTGGTTAAATCTTTTCTTAGTTTCAATACATACTGTGCAATTTGCCACCTTTCTTCATCATTAACTTGACCAGCATGTGAACCCATTAAATTAATGCCATACATTAAAACATGATATATTGAGCCCTCTGTGATATCACGATCAGCGTAGCTTGGAATTCCTAAAAATTTTTCTCTTTCCATTAAAATACCTTGGCCATCTCCTTTTGAACCATGACAAACAGAACAATATATATCATACATTTTTTTTCCGTTTCTCAAGTTTTCATCAGATTTAACTAATGAGGATTTTAAATTTACTTTTGCAGACTCATAACCCTCATTAGAATCTTCATATTCATAAGGTTGCCAGCCCCTGGGGACTGAACCTTCAACAGGTAGTTGAGCTTGAATTCCATTTGGAAAAGCATCTGAATCCTGATATGTTTTATAACCAACAGATTCATACATGTTAGGAAAATACTGATAGTTTGGTTTTGATGGATCAAAACAAGATGTTATTGACAATACCAAGATTAAAAAAACAATATTTTTAAAAAACTTAATCATTAATTCTTTATAATTTTCTTGTACACATCTTCAAATAATAAATTTCGCTCAGCAAACATTTGTTTGGCAGAATTAATTTTAGTCTTGATATCATTAATTGAACTGTTTACTTTATCAAAATCAGGATGTTTATCACTAACCTCACTCTTTTTAGAAATCCAATATTTTCTGTATATACGCAGTCCTGAATTCTTTGCATATTGCAGACCTCTTCCTTTCGTGAATTGTATTCTTAAATTAGATGAACCATCTGAGTATTTTCTTGAGTGAAAAACAAAACCAATAGAAATTTCTGAATCATCATTAATATGAATATTTTCATCAACATCTACTTTTATAGAGGACTGATCAATAACAGTTAAATCATAAAAATCTGTACCCTTAATTATTGATTTTATTTTACTTTCGTTTCCATATACAGGTATTTGAATCAAGAATTTATCATCCGTTGTTTCTGGGATTGGATTTTCAGCTTGCTTAAAAGGCCATAATCTACTTCTTAGATAAAAAGTAATAACCATCAAGTGAGCTGCAAAAAAGACAGTAAGCTCAAATATTACTGGAACAAAAGCTGGTAAGTTTTCTAATAAGCTAAAACTAGGTTTTCCACCAATATTTTGAGGCCAATCAACAATCATAATATAATTTATCATAAGTAACCCAAACGCAAGTCCAATACAACCATATATAAAAGCAGCTATAGCTAATCGTGTTGGTTTTAAATCTAAGAGATGATCAAGGCCATGCACTGGGAAAGGTGTAAATACCTCTTCAATCATAATTTTATTCTCATTCAGATTTTTGATAGCATCGATTAACTTATCATCATCATCATAAACAGCATGTATAAATTTTTCAGCCATTATTTCTTTTTATCTCTTAATTCTTTATAATTATCCCCTGATGATTTTAATATTGTTTTAACTTCAGCCTGTGCAATTACTGGAAAAGTTCTTGAATACAATAAAAATAGTACAAAGAAAAATCCAATAGTCCCAAGGAAAATTCCTATGTCAACGAATGTTGGTGAAAACATAGTCCAAGACGATGGTAAATAATCTCTATGAAGAGATGTGACAATTATAACAAATCTCTCAAACCACATTCCAATATTAACTACGATTGAAATAACAAATGAAAAAACAATACTCGTTCTTAACTTTTTAATCCACATAAATTGAGGTGAAAATACGTTACAGGTCATCATTGACCAATAAGCCCACCAATAGGGGCCTGTTGCACGATTCAAAAAAGCATATTGTTCATATTCAACCCCAGAATACCAAGCAATAAACAACTCTGTTATGTATGCGCAGCCAACAATGGAGCCAGTTATCATAATAACAATATTCATTAATTCTATATGTTGAACAGTAATATAATCTTCAAGATTACATACCTTTCTCATAACAATTAATAAAGTGTTTACCATAGCAAACCCTGAAAATATTGCCCCTGCAACAAAGTAAGGTGGAAAAATTGTTGTGTGCCAACCTGGAATAACCGAGGTGGCGAAATCAAATGATACAATGGTATGGACTGATAGTACAAGAGGGGTAGCTAATCCAGCAAGAACCAACGATACTTCCTCAAACCTTTGCCAATCCTTTGCTCTACCACTCCATCCAAAACTAACTAAACTGTATATCTTTTTCTGAAAGGGCTTCACTGCTCTATCTCTAATCATTGCAAAATCTGGAAGTAACCCAGTCCACCAAAAAACTAGAGAAACTGTTAAGTATGTAGAAATAGCAAAAACATCCCAAAGCAATGGTGAATTAAAGTTAACCCACAATGATCCAAAAGTATTTGGAATTGGAACAATCCAATATGCAAGCCATGGTCTACCCATATGAATTATTGGAAATAATCCTGCTTGAATAACTGAAAAAATTGTCATTGCTTCAGCTGATCTGTTAATCCCCATTCTCCATTTTTGTCTAAATAAGAGCAATACGGCAGAGATCAAGGTTCCTGCATGACCAATACCAACCCACCACACAAAGTTTGTTATATCCCAAGCCCAACCAACAGTCTTATTAAGACCCCAGGTACCAATCCCTGTTGAAATTGTATATATAATACATCCTATCCCCCACATAAATAAAGTCAAAGAAATTCCAAATACAATCCACCATTGTTTATTTGCAGTACCCTCGATAGGTCTTGCAACATCTACAGAAATCTGATGATAAGTCTTATTACCAGTTACTAATGGTTTTCTGATTGGCGCTTCGTAATGAGATCCCATTCTTTAGTAATTATATATTTTTAAGTTTATCATTATTTCTAACTTTCACGTGATAAAAAACATTAGGTTTTGTACCAACATATTCTAAAAGGTGATAGACTCGATCATCTTTTTTTCTTTTATGCACTTCACTTTCTTTATCATTAATATCTCCAAAACTCATAGCTCCAGTTGAACATGCAGCTGAACAGGCACATGCATCGTTAAATTCATTTTTATTTACTTCTCTTCGTTCATTTTTAGCTTTCAATATAACCGCTTGAGTAGATTGAATGCAGAATGAACATTTCTCCATAACACCTCTAGATCTAACAACAACATCAGGGTTTAAAACCATCTTACCTAAATCATCATTCATATTGAAATCAAACTCATCATTGTTGTTGTATAAAAACCAGTTGAACCTTCTAACTTTATAAGGACAATTGTTTGCACAATATCTTGTTCCGACACATCTGTTATAAGCCATATGATTTTGACCTTGGCGTCCATGGGATGTCGCTGCAACCGGACAAACTGTTTCGCATGGTGCTTGATTACAATGTTGACACATGACAGGCTGAAAAACAACTTGAGGATTTTCATTTGGATCTTCCATTTCATTAAATACATTGAGAGAATCTGAAAGCCCATCAATATTATCTTTATTTTCTTTATCCTCTGTAAAAGATACATCTGAGGAGTAATACCTATCTATTCTTAACCAATGCATATCTCTTGATTTTCTTACTTCTCTTTTACCAACAACAGGCACATTGTTTTCTGCATGACAAGCAATCACACAAGCTCCACAACCAGTACAAGCATTTAGATCAATAGATAAATTAAAATGATGACCTATAGATCTATCAAATTCTTCCCAAATATTTACCTCCTTTTTATTAACTGCTGTCTCAATATGATTTTTTGAAACAACAGGGATTGGATTCCAATGACTTTTATTTTTTGTATTAAAAACTTCTAACGTTGTTTCTCTAACAATATCTCCTCTTCCCATTAATGTATTGTGAAGCTGAACACATGCAAATTCATGAATTTCATGAGCTGGTTTAATTTTTACATCTTGAATTTTTGAGAAATTTTTATATAATTTGAACGCATTAGAACCAGTCATCATTTCTGCTTTAAGACCTTTTGTTCTACCATATCCAAAAGATATTCCAACAGTTCCATTGGTTTGGCCTGGTTGTATAATAACAGGAAGCTTTAACTGAGAATCTCCTGAACTAACTATCGCATAGTTGCTATTAAGTGCTCCGTTGGATTCATTATAGTTTTTTAAGCCAATTAATTCAGCATCTTTTTTAGAAATTGTAAGATAATTATCCCAAGAAACTCTTGAAATTGGATCAGGAAATTCTTGCAACCATGGATTATTTGCTTGTTGACCATCTCCCATTCCAATTTTTGAATATAAACACAACTCAAAACCTTCAAACTCATTATCAATAAGATTTTTGATGGAGTTGGAAAAATCAACATTGACTAATTTAGGTTTGAAATTATCTTTTACTGAATAAACACCATCATGAATTGCTTTATTCCAAGAAAAATTTGATTCTAAAACACTCGAATTCCAATTATCTTTTAAAACATCATATAAAGGAGTATTGTTTCCGGACCATTTCAATAAGCATTCATCAAATTGCCTTGTATCAAATAATGTTTTAATCGTTGGTTGACAGATACTGTATTCACCATTTACAAATTCAAAATCACCCCATGATTCCAAATAATGAGATGCGGCCGCTACATATTTACATGTGGATGATGTTTCATCCATCTTCATAGAAATATTAAGAGATAACTCTAGCTTTTTTAGTGAATCTGCAAAGATATTGGAATCAGGTAGAGTGTATACAGGATTCACTCCAAACATAATAATACCTGATATTTCAGAGTTATTAATCTTTTTTAATATTTCATTAACTTTTTTAGTATCTCCTTTACGAATTAAAGAAATTTTTGTTGAGCTCTTCGCATCACTTAAAATTAAATCATTAATTGAATTTGTTAAAATTTGAGCATGAATATCATCTATTCCACAAACAAGTAGAGCAGAATTGCCAAAAGAAATTAATTCATTGTAAATTTCTTCTAACTTTAATTCATATACACTATCTAAAACTGGTAAGTTTATGTCTAAACTTGCAACTTTTTTATAAAGATGAGCAAGAAAAAGTTTTTGCATAGTTGTCTTCATCGGAATCCTGACATCAGCATTGGCTCCAGTTACGGACATGTTCGATTCAATTTGAACATGTTTTGACATGTAAGCTTTTGAATTTTTAGATTTTATTGGAATTCTTCCTTTTGCATAATCA
>CEOP01202690.1_pt1 | contig 10907 bp, 7 predicted proteins | sample 361301 | NCBI WGS metagenome assembly CEOP01 (sample SAMEA2619548, study PRJEB7988) | marine metagenome | biome: marine biome (ENVO:00000447); feature: deep chlorophyll maximum layer (ENVO:xxxxxxxx); material: "saline water (ENVO:00002010), including plankton (ENVO:xxxxxxxx)" | depth 55 m
GGAATCCAAGTCAATTCTTTCGTACCATCAAAGGAATGGTGGGCACCAGGATAAACTTGCAACGTAGCGTTTGGGAATTGGGGCATCAGTGCCTCAACCAAATGAAGGGGAGTCCAATCGTCTGCATCTCCATGCAGGATCAATATGGGTGATGTGGACCATTTTTTGATATCAGGGCGGATGTGAGCCGCTGGATAGAATGGCACATGAGCATCAAACGGAGACCCGAGGATTTCGATGATTGGAGACCATGCGGAATACAGGGCAACAGTTCCGCCTAGGCTCCAACCGGAAATTCCAATCTTGCCAATCCTAGGGTCTTTTGCCAACGCTGAACGTGTGCGAAAGACGTCGACAAGCATCATTGCATGTGTCACAGAGAGTTGATCGTCTACGGTTGAATCAATTTCCCTTGACGTGAATGAATTGACCTTGCAAACTGCGAGCCCGGCATCGAGCCAACCATTGATGTGGTCTTGATGATGATCTGCCCAACCTTTGCTGCCGTGAAGGGCAACTACGCATCCAAACGGCCCTTCGCCTTGCGGAAGAATCAACTCATTCTCAATCATAGTTTCAGGGCATTTATCCAAACCGGTCAGGATGTGATGGATTTCAAAGGGACTGGCCGATTTACACAACATCGTCTCTCGAATCATCAACTCATCTCCAGAAAGCTGATTCTTCCCACGGCAGACCCACAGCAATTCCAGCCAATTCAAGAATGATGTAGTTCCAGATAAAATAAATCACAAATGTGACTATTGCGGCAAGGGTCACCGTATTGAAAACCTTCTTTCTTTGTCGCTTTGCTTGATCCAATGTACAGATCCCTTGATTTTGAAAATGGCGATATAGTCCCCATCCTAAAATGACCATCGACAGAGCATAGAGAAACCATCGGGTTGGACCAAAGTAGAGATCGTTGGACAACGCATCTCCAGCACTGACGGTCATAAGGCCCAAGCCAACCAGCAGTACGCTCGGAAAGCAGCACATACTCGCCAACAGTGCAGATCCCATGATCCATCTCCACATTGACCGCACCTCTTGCACCTCACTCATGTCGTTACGCACCCCCTCCTCCGTTTTGATTCCTTGTTGTCGAGCGTGGCGAGTAGAAGGAAGCTGATGGGTGGAATCACCAGGAGTAGTGGTTGCTGTATTGCGAGTAGTAAAGCACCCCAGCCACCAAACCAAAGTAGGGTGGCGGTGAACCTGCGCCAAACAGAAGTTTCCTTACCGAGCACATACCAATCGAATCCCCTTCTCCAGATTCCTTTCCACAACATCCAACTGACGCTTGCAAAAAAATTGATGATTTGAATTCCAGATTTTTCACTCCCGTAAATCGATTTGACAGGAACTTCTTGAATTTTGAATCCTCGACGTCCAGCTTCCATCAACCACCAGTTTGGATAACCATATCCCTGCCAAGTACGTTCCCAATCCCAATTTTGGACCATTCGTCCAGATGTTGCAGTGTACCCACATTGTGAATCGCGAATTCGAATCCCAGATGCGAGCGATGTGAGTCGAGATAACCACCACGTACCCAATCGACGAATTAGAGGCATGCCTTTCGGACCTTCTGGATGCAACCATCGATTTCCTTTGACATGGTCTGCGTCCCCGCTTACTACTGGTTGGATTAGCATATCCAAATCAGTCGGATCCATTTGCCCATCACCTGCCATTACAACCACAACACACTCGGTTCCGAATCGAGTAAGTGCTTGCTGACTCCCTAGCATGATGGCTCCCCCAACACCCAATCCAGTCGTGGTTAACACTTCACCACGGACTCCCAAAGCCTCGTCTGCCACTTCCTTCGTTCGATCGGTCGAACCATCATTAACGACAATAATCCATGCGACATCTTCAGGGATTGTCGATATACAGTTTGAAATCAATTGTTCTTCGTTGCGCGCAGGCATGACAACAACAACGCGCATTACCATTCGCCAGTGAGACCGGTCCTTCAAGGCACGCTTTGACCGAATCATTCATCGGCACAAGGCACAAACGAGATTCGATGAGGATTGTCTTGGTGGTTCGCGAACAAGCACTTCGCATCGCATCTGCAGTCGTTCGAGCCCACGATTTTGCCGATCGGGTGACAATCTTGAATTTGGCTGGCGATGTAGAAACCGCAGAACTTGGAAGAACTGCTGGGGCTGAAGTCATCGAGCATGACGGGCCCACCGATGCCCCTTCAATCGCCAAAACACTGATTTCCACTTCAGAGGAATCCGAACGGACAGTCATCATCTCACTTGATAGTGAATGGAAATTGTCGGATATGGCACGAACCGTAGGTTTGTCCCGACAAGGACATGACGTTTTCATTGCCTTCAAACACAGAACCATGAACCCTGGAATCGCTGAACATCGCCCAGATACACCCATTGATTCAGATACCTATACCTACGAAGATGCAGTGATTCAATTTGCCTACTGTTCGATGACTGGATTAAAAGCGGTTTCAGAACAATCAACGATTTCGTCCCCAGCAGAATTGGATGGCAGTATCGATCTGCGCATTGTTGAATTGGATTTACCAGCAGGCCCCCCTCGCCGTGAATCATTGGCGAGTGCAAGTCGTTTCGCCCAATTTTTTTACTGGATGCTCGAAAGTAAACATCCACTAATCTTGTTCGGTGTCCCCGGGGTTGTCTTCTTTTGGGTTGGGTTTGAAATGGCTACTGAATTGATCAATTTCCAGGGTCCACATGACAGTGTTTCAATCGGCGTTGCATTGGCTGCATTCGCAGCTACTTTGGTCGGTGTATTCTCTTTAACAACGAGTCTGATTCTATACGTCTTGGGGAAACAGGTCAATCGGATGCCCAATCGTGCTTCACTCAAATGAAATACCAAAGCACCAACATGATTGCGCTTAGAAGAAACAGAAATCCAGCCTCGGCCCATTTCCAGCGCTCAGACCATTCCTCTGCCTCTCGCTGTTTGGTTTTCTTCCAAAGTTGATAATCTTCGTCAGACAAATCTTGTTCCATTTTCAACCATTCAGCAGAAACTTTCCAACGCCGCCAAACCAGTAAAATAAGCAGGGTGACGATGGCAGTGAGGCCAATCTGGAACCACATTGGTAGACCTCACGGGGTCACTCGACGACTGTCGCGAGGGAAGGGGATGACCTCTCTGATATGGTCTGCACCTGCCAACCAACTGCACACTCGGTCAACGCCCAATCCAAAACCGCCATGGGGCACACCGCCATACTTGCGGACATCAATGTAAAATTCGTAGGGTTCACGAGGTGTACCCTCTTCATCGATTCTCTCAAGAATTTCTGTTTCTGACCAAGTGCGCTCCCCACCGCCAATGATTTCCCCATATCCTTCTGGGGCGAGCAAATCGTGGCAAAGAACGTATTTTGGATCCTCAGGGTCTGGCCTGTGATAGAACGGTTTAGCGATACGCGGGTAATGTGTTAGGAAGTGGGGTACATCAAAGTCCTGTGTTAGTACTTTTTCCTTTGAATAATCCAAGTCTTGCCCCCATTCGATATCTACACCCATTCCTTGAAGAGTTTCAACTGCCTCATCATAACGAATTCGAGGGTAGGGGTTGTCTGCATAACGGGCAACCAAATCGAGGTCACGTCCCAATGCTGACAACTCCTCCGAGCGCTCATCTAAAAGCGTACGAGCAATGTGTCGAACGACACCTTCGCCATGGGTCATAACATCTTGATTGCCAGCCCATGCGATTTCCATTTCCGCATGCCAAAATTCAGTCAGATGTCTACGTGTCCGACTCTTTTCAGCACGGAATGATGGTGCAATGGTGTACAACCTTTCAAGCGCTGGCATGGCCGCTTCTGCATACAGTTGCCATGACTGAGTAAGGTATGCCTTACGTCCGAAATATGGCACCTCAAACAATGTGGAACCACCTTCGACCGCGCCCGCAACAAAGTTTGGTGCATGATATTCGGTGAAATCCCTATCTCGGAAATAACCATGAATCGCACCGAAAACCGAAGATCGGATTTTCAGCATTTGTGTCATTCTCGCAGTTCTCAGGTATAGATGGCGATTGTCCAACAAAAATTCGGTTTCTCCACCATCCGCATTGGCCATCGCACTTTCGGTAATTGGAAACGGATTTTCGGGGTTGACCGGGCCGACGATTGTTGCAGAATCAACCACTAATTCGTGCCCGCCTTCGCTTCTTTCATCGACATTGACCACACCGGTGACAATGACACTAGTCTCAATCAGTGCACCCGCCAAAGCCTCAAATGTCTCATCACCAACATCGGCTCTTTTCGCCACACATTGAATTCTCCCTGTGCTATCTCGGAGAACAATGAATCGAATTTTGTTGGAACCTCGGGTACGATTGACCCAACCTTTCAATTCGATTCTCTGGCCATCATGGTTGCCAGATTGAACCTCTCCGATGAAGATGTCCTTCTGCATAAATGAGCCTCCAAACGGGTCGAGTGTGCCTCAGCATTTCAATCCCTCCCGTATACAACATGAAAAATATATGCAAAAATACTGCAAAAATTGAAGCGGGCGCTAGGGGGTTCGAACCCCTGGCCTACGGGTTAAGAGCCCGTCGCTCTACCTAGCTAAGCTAAGCGCCCACCCCGTCCACCGGACATCCCTCTATGAGGGTAGCGCTTGCAAATTGTGTTACAGACGCGCGGTAGGTTTCCGAATCATTTCACAACCCCCTTGGGCTGCAAGCACGATAATGTCGGCCGTATTGGTAAACAAACCCACTTCCACTACACCTGCAATCGCCCTCAAATCTGATTCCAACTGGACTGGATCTGCAATCGTTGCACCGAAGTGTGCATCAAGAATGGGATTCCCATTGTCCGTGAAGTAATTCGTGCCCCGTAGTAGAACTGGCCCCGCACATATCGATTCGATTCTCCTCTTGGTTTGTTCCCATCCATATGGATTTACTTCGATGGGAAGTGGAAATGCACCCAACACCTCGACTCGCTTGCTGGCGTCTGCGACGACAACCATTCCACCACTGGATTCTGCTACAATTTTCTCTCGCAATAAGGCGCCACCGCCACCCTTAATCAAATGCAAATCACAATCAAACTCGTCGGCCCCATCAATGACCAAATCAAGTTGGTCGCATCCACCCCAATCTAACATTGGAATACCTTGTTCTATAGACAATTTCTCAGTGGCATCTGATGTGGGTATGCCAGCAATTTCAAGGCCTTCTTCTCGAATCCGTCGACCTAGTTCCAAGATGGTATATTTCACCGTTGAACCAGTACCAATTCCGATCTTCATCCCACTCTCTACAAAAGTGCATGCTGCAATGCCTGCTTCTTCCTTCATCGCTTCTTTCTCGGCGTCGGTGAATTGGCTCATCAACCCCGGCTCAGCCGATAAAGGGCATATCCTTTCGCACGAATGGTTAATCTGTAGCGCCCCTTTAGGGGCGGCGATGCATTCAAACACTTCCAGTAGAGTGCAACCGGCATGCGTACCCTGCGTATGCCATGGGCGATGCCTCTCTTCTTGTCCATGCTGATGCTTGGCATGAGTATGGGAATCCTCGTTCAGGCTCCAGAAACCGAACTTTCTGGCAATCATTCACAGCATGAAGTTGGATTGAATGAACCCACTACAGCCTCAGTACAAGTTGCAAATGGTAGTTCTACGGCATTGAAGGCTGAAGTTCCAGTTGGCCACACAGTAGAATCCATCGATTTATCACTTTCACCAGATGTGCTGGCTTACAGTGATGGTTTCTCTTGGACCGGAGAATCGGACTGGAATGCCTCCGGGGCTCAGTTAGATCGAATCAATGTCAACATCTCGGACGGCATGCAACTACTTCCTCAAGAATGGGTATGGGATTTTGAGAATTCAAATCATGGGTGGACTCTGCAATCATCCGGTGGTTGGGCCTGGGGTTACGATTCAACACTGGGTGTGAATGGTGGAGTTCACGGTGGATCTAAGGCCATTTACACCTACAACGGAAATTATCCAAATTACATGTCAGGAACACACTGGGCTACAAGTCCTGCAATCGATTGCTCGGGTTGTAGTGGAACTTGGAATCTTGAATACTGGAAACGATTGGGCGTGGAGTATCACTACTATGATCACGCTTACATCCAAGTCAAGAATCCACAAGGTAGTTGGGTTCAGATTTACTCAAGCACAGGGACCATAAACGATGGTTCTTACCAACAGGTCACGACGAATATCGCCAATTACGTGCAAAATAACCCCTCATTCCAGGTTCGATTCGGCCTCGGTTCTACTGATGGTTCCGTAACCTACACAGGTTGGAATGTGGATGATGTATCCATATCTCCAGCTGGTGGTGGCGGTGGTGGCGAGGAGGCGAATTGGACCAGTGCACGATTTGGCCCCGACATCACGGGAGCGCACGGAATGGCGGGTGCTCGATATGGAATCACCTCAATTGATGCAACAATCCCGAATGGTGCGAATTTACGACTCTCAGTTTTAGATGGTGTTTCCAAAGCACCCATTCCCGGTTTTTCTGATTTAGATCCAACCTGGGTGGATCTCGGTTCAATTGATCCTGAAAAGCACCCTAGCCTCCGTCTCAAACTATACTTCGATGCCAGAGGTGGTGCACTGTCGCCAATCGTTCATGCAATTCACATGAATCATCGCTATGGGACCTCATTCAATTCGAATCCTGTTGATGCGGGTTGGTCCATCAATGGAATGACATGGAGTACGAATGGACAGATCAGTGGTTCCAATGGGGCGACTGCTACATCCCCCGTATTCACATCATATCGCCCGATTTCACAAATGCAATTCTCATCGACATCGACTGGTACCTACAGTCTCGAAGCATCTGTAGATGGTGGTTCTTGGCAAACCGTATCTACCACGGGAATCACCTCTTTGGGTGATTTTGGGAGCACGATCCAGATTCGCATCACCTGCAATAATTCCTGTGGTATCACAGATTTGACCTTGGAAATTCTTGGTGGACATTTGCCGACGGATCCACGCTTCGACATTGGTCAAGATGGTTGGGCCGAATGGGAGATGACACACCCTCACGTCTCCAGTTGGGGTTGGCAAGATCGGTTTACAAATGGTGACCTTTCTGCAGACATGTCATGGGCGACAGCCGGTCAGAAACAAATCGGATTGTTGTTGCCAAAGAGTGGATTGGAGTCCTTTTCCGTTGATTTGGCGCCCTTTTCTTCTACCCAGCCAGTTGACGTTTCATTGACACTCGGTGCGGCAACAGTCGCAACGAAAAGCATTGGATTCACCACCGATTCTGAATCATTTGTACTCACTCCTTCGGAACTTCAAAGTCTCAATGCAGAACTCTCCAATGCTGGCACGTTCTGGGGTGCGGGTAGCGGCATCGAATATGCGATTGCAACCATTGACGTTCAGGGCACTTCTGGCTCACTTCGGATAGGTGGATTATCTGCAATTCATCGTCCAGTTTTCAATCTCTCCTTCGCTGTGGATTCAGCGTTTGTGATGTCGATGAATCAGGCCCTTCCCAGCGCACAAATACAGTCACAACAACGAATGGTTCCTCTGAGCTTGCAATCCTCTACTGCAGGTGCATATACAGGGACAATTACCGATTTGGTTACTTCTGAAAATGTGGTATTGGATTTTGCACTCCTTTCCAATTTCTCGCAATGGGCGCCGGTGACACCTTCTTGGCAATGGATGGATTTGGAACTTGGTTACTCATGGGGGGAAGGTACACCTGATCACTTGTCAGTTACCGTGGAAACGGATGGTGCAAGAGCATTCTATGAATTCCCTGTATCTGGTACGAGTTATTCGATGACTCGTTTGGATGGTGCTATGATGTCACCTCTAGAGTTCAAGAATAGCAGTGGTGGAGCGATTTTTGTTGAAGGTGAAAATGACCTTTTGGTCACTTTACCATTCCAAACATCTGCTAGTTTGGAGGATTCTGACCAGTTCAAGATTAGTGCGTCACTATACATGACAGATGGAGCCCCCTCTCCACCACATATTGAGATTGCAGGGCAATCCAGCCAAGGTGTCGAAAATGATGTCGAGATTTCTTCTTGGCAAGTGTACAATGAATTAGGCAATGTTATCCCTGAATCCATGTCGTATCTCCGTTCAGAAAGCCCAATATCAGTCGAGGTTGAACTTGGTTTTGAGGGACTCTTTACCGTATTTGGAAGCAATCATGAAACAATCAATCCACGCAGTGGGGATGTTCGAGTTCATCTCTTGGAAAATGGCATTGAGATACTGAATACGACCACTCTTGACGAGGGTGTTGCCAGATTTGATTTCAGCACGCAATCTGGAACTGGAAATGCGACTTATTCAGTTGAAGTAGAACCGCTTGCAGGTCAAGAATTCATCTCAGCGGTTCCGATGAATCGAACATTCACAGTTGACTCGCTCAACCCCCAAGTTGTCGGGCAAAATATTGCGCAATATGATCACCGTTTGCCATCTCCGAATCAATTGGTCCAACTCGAAATTTATGATCGACCAGTCCTCCCAACAGATCTCACTCTAATGATTTGGAGAGAATGGATTGAGGATGTCAATGTAAATGGAATCATCGATGAAGATGAATTCACCCCGATGTCTCTCCAAAATCCGAGTGATTTGACAATGGCAACTGGAAATTACACACTACTTCTTGATGATACAGCGGCTGATGATGGCGATTTGGTTGCAGGTTACGTCATGGGTTCAGATCCTGCAGGGAATGCGATTACGGACGGAGGAACTGCCGGGGAATCCTCGCAATTGTTCACCTATCAAGTTCTGCCAGATGGTCCCCCTCTACTCCCTGGTGAAGGTGGATTTGCCAATTCACCCGATGGTCGACAATCCTATCTCCATCCTGGTGTAGATTATGAATTCGGACTCCACATTGTTGAACCCAATGGTTGGGCTGATATCGGATCATTGCGTCTACAGTTGGCGAGCAATTCAGTAACAGATACATTGCCGATTGAATGGTCAGCAACCGATGGTCGTTGCAATGTCTTGTCGGACCACATTATCGTAGAGAGGTGTGGCGTTCGTGCGTGGACTGGAGAGCTGACTCCATTCAACCCAGACCTCGAATTCTTTGTCCAGTTCCAACTCAATTGGTCATTGCCACGAGAAGGTGACATGCGTTGGGAACCTTCGATTGAAGTTACAGACCGAAGTGGGCAAGGTGCTTGGTTGTCTTTGCCTCAAATGCGTTGGAGATACTCCCCAGATTTGGCCATTGACACTGAAGACATGACACTCAGCATTGGAACTGGAACTTACTCTGATGAAGGTGCATGGGTTTCCCCGTCTTCCACCATCGCTTTGACGGGAGGTGTCCATTTCCCAGTCACTGGTGTTCATCCCAGTGATGATTTCAGCATCCGTGTACTGTTGGATGGTCAAGAATCTCTGATTCAAAGTGTCAATGGACTTTGGGCCATTCAACTCACAGCCCCTGTTGATTCGGGCTCATATCCTTTGACTGTAGAAATCGCCAATCCACCGGCTGGTGCCAATGATGTGACGGATACTGCAGCAGCCCTCAGATGGATTGTTGTCGACCCTGAAGGGCCTGAAGTAGTCGATGTGTTGTCACCACGATTGGATAGCATCCTTCCGATTGATGCCCTAGGTGAATTGCAAATTGATGTTCAAATTTCTGAGATTGAACAGGTCGATGCTGAAAGTTTAGTGTTGCATTGGAAGGTTGTTCGGGGAACCGATGCATCCGCCACACCGCTTGTCTATGGTGATTCTCCATTGATCATTGAAGGTGGCAACCTTGCCGGTCAATCGATTATCGCAGGAACCACACTCGATCTTTCTGATTCCATCCCAGAGGAATACTTCTCAGATAACCTGCGGTTCCACATCTGGGTTGAAGGTCAAGACATGGCTGGCAATCCTGTTCAGACTCCGGCAGATACGAATCTAGACAACAATCCATTTGCGACATGGTCCATTGAACGCAGGGCGGCTGAATTTGAGGTCGTCGATGGCGACATCACATACTCGAAATCAGGTGATATTGAATCTGGGGAGAATGTCATGGTTACCATTGCCGTTCGCAATGATGGGGAGGTCGATGGCACCGTTCGCCTTTTCCTCACCGAAGTACATTTGGACGGCACTACGCGTGAATTGACCCCAATTGCAATCGAGGAAAACATTCCAGCGGGTGAACGTGGCTTGGTGAATATGGATTGGGTCCCGTCTGAGAATGGTCGACAGTGGATTAGAGTGACCATGGATGATGGGGACACGGCAACTGGGCCGACATTGAACGTGGTTAAATCTGAGGAATCTGGATTCCTCGGCTCTATCTTTGGAGGCGTAGATTTGGTTTGGTCAGTTCTCTTTGTAGGTTTACTCTTACTCCTTGCCAGCGTGTTGATGATTGCACTACGAAGCGGTGGTTCGAATTCCTCCTATCTTTACGAAACCGATGATGATGGTGATTATTGGGAAGACGAGGATGATGTCAACCTCTTGCCGTCCGGTGCAAAGGACGAACCCAAGGGTTTCCCTCTAGACTATCGCGATGAAACCGTCCGACATGTGATGGCACAACATGGCATCTCGGACACCATTGGATTCTTGCAGCACGCTCGAGGTTTTGACAAGGACGGGAATGAATATCTCAACAAATCAGAATTGGATCAAGCTGCAGCCTCGTTTGTTGCAGCAGGTAGTCTGGTTGAAGCCCAGGTTGGGGGCACGCCGACGTTTGACCCATCATCGATGAGCCCAGAACAATTGGAATGGTATGAACAAGCCAAACAATGGGGCGGTTATTACGATGAAGCCGGAAATTGGATTGCATTGTAGTTCCATCACATTGAAAACGGGGTTGCTACCCTCACTGTTTGGGATCAGGAGGACCACTGACAGTGT
>CEOP01057620.1_pt1 | contig 10892 bp, 8 predicted proteins | sample 361301 | NCBI WGS metagenome assembly CEOP01 (sample SAMEA2619548, study PRJEB7988) | marine metagenome | biome: marine biome (ENVO:00000447); feature: deep chlorophyll maximum layer (ENVO:xxxxxxxx); material: "saline water (ENVO:00002010), including plankton (ENVO:xxxxxxxx)" | depth 55 m
CCTACTAGAGCTGCAATTGAAGAAAATAAGTCTAGTTGAGAAACCAATGCATCTGAAACTCCAGGAATTATATTGTCTTTCCAATAAGTGAAAAATGGTATACGTGTGCCTGCTTCAAATAAACTATATTTTCCCCCACGTAAAATTCCAGCTGGTTTATGATTTCCTAACTTTTCTTCAGATTCGTCATAATAACCGTCATTTACAACTGGGCCATTATCACTTGAAAATATAATTAAGGTGTTGGATAATAATCCTTCAGAATCTAATGTCTCTAATAATTGCCCTACCATCCAATCAGCCTCTACGATTACGTCCCCACGAGGGCCTAATGAAGTAGATCCAACAAAACGTGAATTTGGAGTTCGTGGAACATGTGGTTGCTGTAAAGCGTAATATAAGAAAAATGGTTCTTGTTTGTGCTTTCTTATGTAGCCCTGAGCAGCATTTAAAAAGTAATCAGCCATATCCTCATCTATCCATTTTGCTGACTCACCTCCTTTCATAAAACCAATTCTAGGTATTCCATTTACAATGCTATTATTGTGTCCATGATGCCATTTCATCTTAAGCATTTCCGGATTTTCTAATCCGGTTGGCTCACCATCAAAATTTTTTTTATAATCTACTTCAATTGGGTCATTTGGATCTAGATTTACAACATAACCATCTTCAATATAAACTGTCGGAACTCTATCTTGAGTTGCAGCCAAAATATTACTATAGTCAAACCCAACTTCATTTGGACCTGGAGAAATACGATCGTTCCAATTTATATTTCCGTTTCCTAAACCTAAATGCCATTTCCCAACAATTCCAGTGTGATAACCCTGCTTTTTTAACATTTTAGGTATAGTGGGAAGTAAGGTATCAATTATTAATGGTGCTGTCCCTGGAAGTATTTTAGCTCTTTTATTTCTCCAAGGATATATTCCTGTTAGCAAGGCATATCTACTAGGTGTGCATGTTGCTGAAGAAGAATACCCATTAGTAAAACGTATTCCGCCATTTGCAAGTTTATCTAAATTAGGAGTTTTTAATTCTGTAGCACCGTATGCCCCTAATTCCCCATATCCCAAATCATCAGCATAGATAATTATAATGTTTGGTTTCTGCTTTATTTCTCTATTAGTATTACAATTAATAAAAATGAAGAAAAATAAACCTGACAATATCTGATTAATGCAATATCCCTTACCGACTTTTATTTTAGCACGCATAAATTAATTTTAACTTTAAAATTAATTTAATTCAAATCAAATGAGGTACTTTCTTTAATTATATCGACAGAAATAGAAGAACGGAATGGTCATGCATTATTATTTATGTGGTATGCAATAAATAAATTGGGAGTTGAAGGCTTACGTAAACGTTATGAGCACAGTTTTAAAATGGCATCATATTGTAAGGAAGAATTAAAAAAATCAGGAATCAGTGCTTGGTCGAATCCTAGAGCTCTAACAGTTATTTTTCCTAAAACTTCAAAAAAACTAATGTATAAATGGAGATTGGCAACTGAAGGAAATATTACCCATATTATTTGTATACCAAGTATTTCGAAGGAGCAAATTGATGATTTTATCATTGACCTACTAGAAGAAAAAATATTAATATTTCTTAGATTAAAGATTAACTTTTTAAATTATGGTTTTAAATATTTATGATTAATGTTTCAAAATTTTAAAAAACAAATATTTTCTTATAACTCCATTTCAATTAATTATGTAATCGGAGGGTCAGGCCCCCCACTATTATTGCTGCATGGATATCCCCAGACCTATTTTATTTGGCACAAAATAGCATCTGAATTGAGTGAAAAATATACAGTTGTAGCCAGTGATCTCAGAGGTTACGGAGACAGCAGTAAACCTAACTCAGATAAAAAGCATGAATCTTATTCCAAGCGAGCAATGGCTAAAGACCAAGTAAAATTAATGAAGTATTTAGGTTTTGATAGTTTTTTAGTGGCTGGACATGACAGAGGAGGCAGAGTTGGACATCGCATGGCATTAGATTACCCAGGCGTTGTGGAAAAATTAGTGTTGATGGATATTGCACCAACCTATACTATGTACAAAACAACTGATATGGATTTTGCAAAGTCCTATTATCATTGGTTTTTTTTGATTCAACCTGTAAATATTCCAGAAACGATGATAGGAGCAAACCCTGAATTTTATTTAAATAAAAAAATCAGACAATGGGGAAAAGATAGTGATGCATTTACAAAAACTGCATTTTCTGAATATCTGCGCTGTTTTACACCTGAGACAATCAGAGCAAGCTGTGAAGATTATCGTGCTTCGGCTTCCATTGACTTAGAACATGATCAAATCGACATAGACAATAATCATAAAATAACTTGCCCGATAATGGTTATTTGGGGGGCAAAGGGTTATGTTGGAAATAAATATGATATAATTGCAGAATGGAAAAAATGGTCAAAAGATGTAAGAGGACATGATCTGCCTTGTGGTCATTACTTAGCGGAAGAAGCGCCAAATGAAACTTTGAAAGCATTGCTTTCTTTTTTATAATTTATAATTAAATAGATGAATTCATATCAAATTTCTACTATTCCAGGAGACGGAATAGGTAAAGAAGTAGTTCCAGAATCAATAAAAGTTTTAGATATAATTGCTGCTAAATGTGGTTTTCAGCTAAAATATAAAAACTACAACTATTCGTGTGAATATTTTAAAGAACATGGAAAGATGATGCCAGAAAATGGTTTGGATAGATTGAGGGAGAGTGATGGTATTTTTCTGGGGGCAGTTGGATATCCAGGAGTGCCTGACCATGAATCATTATGGGGCTTGTTAATTCCAATTAGACGAAATTTTAAACAATATGTTAATTTAAGACCTGTCAAACTATTAAAAGGAATAGAATCACCTTTGAAAAATCCGGGAGCCATAGACTTTTATATTGTTCGAGAAAATAATGAAGGTGAATATTCGTCTATTGGAGGGCGATTAAACGAAGGATCACCTCATGAATTAGCTTTACAGGAAAGTATCTTCACAAGAAGAGGTGTGGATCGAGTTATGAAATATGCCTTTGAACTTGCAAGCAAAAGAGATTTTAAATTAACTAGTGCAACTAAATCTAATGGTATAGTTCATACTATGCCATTTTGGGACGAAAGATTCAAGGCAATGAGTAAAAATTATCCTAATGTAGCAATTGATCAATTTCATATTGATATACTAGCAGCACATTTTGTTCAGAATCCTGACAGGTTTGATGTAGTTGTGGCAAGCAATTTATTCGGTGATATATTATCAGATCTTGGCCCTGCTGTAGTGGGCGGAATGGGAATTGCTCCAGGGGCTAATATTAATCCTGAAAAAGAGTTCCCAAGCATGTTTGAGCCCGTTCATGGTAGTGCTCCTGATATAGCAGGAAAAAAAATAGCAAATCCAATTGCTTGTATTTGGACCGCTTCGATGATGTTAGATCATTTGGGGGAAACAGAAGGAGCTAAATTGATAGTAAATGCAATTGAAGAGATTATTTCAAACGGTGAGGTTTTAACCAAAGATTTAGGTGGAAATGCCAATACTCAAGAAGTTACTCAAGCAATTATTGAGAAAATAAAAAAGCTATAATAATTTATAACATCTTTTTTATAAAATAAGAGCCCTTTGTAAGATGTTTTTGCTCTAATCTTAAAGTTGAAATTTTGTATCTTCTTAGAATATAAAATTATCATATGTCATTTGTGTCGAATCCAATTTATGTATTAGGGATGTTAAGCCTAATGATAATATTATCAATATACATAGGTAAAACAAAATTGGGAAAACAATTTGGAGCTGCACTTTTGGTCATCCTTTTTACTGCTGTAATCGCAAATCTAAAATTAATACCGTCGGCCTCAAATAGCATTGGTTTATACAATGTTATTTTTAAGTACGTAGCCCCAATCTCTATTTTTTACTTATTATTAAATGTAAATCTGAATTCAATAAAAAAAGCAGGATTACCAATGATAAGTCTTTTCATTATCGGCTCTTTAGCTACAACTTTTGGAATCCTCTTATCATGGATTTTATTATCTCCTGAAACAGTTTTGGGAAATGATGCTAAAATCATTGCTGGTATGTTAACGGGCACCTATACAGGTGGTAGTGTCAACTTTAATGCTGTCGCTCTTGAGTATGGGTTTCAAAAAAAGGGAATCTTATATGCAGGAACTATAGCAGTAGATAATGTAGTAACTGCTTTGTGGATTTTGGTGACCTTAATTTTACCGATGCTTTTGTCACGTATATGGAAGAGTAAAATTGGTGTCAATAAAATAAATAGTGATAAAGTAAAATTTTCCGATAAAGGCATTAATATAACATCATTGGCATGGCTAACTTTCTTGGGCATCACTTCTTTTTATCTTTCAGAAATTTTAGTGGAATATTTTCCCCGAATTCCCTCAATACTTATACTTACAACTATTGGAATAGGGTTAGCACAAACTAAGTTTGTCTCCAACCTAAATGGAAGTCATGATTTGGGGTTATATTTAGTCTATCTTTTTTTAGCGGTAATTGGAGCCTATTGTGAAATTGGTGCAGTTTATCAACTAAAAGAAATTGGAATTACACTATTACTTTTTTCAAGTTTAGCGGTTTTAATTCACGGAATTCTTACAGTACTTTTTGGGGGACTACTCTACCGCGATTGGCAAATGATTGCAATTGTAAGTCAAGCGAATGTTGGAGGTGGGGCTTCAGCAATTGCTTTGGCAGAAACTTTTGAACGCAATGAATTAATCCTTCCTGCAATTTTAGTAGGAACTTTAGGAAACGCTTTAGGAACCTATTTAGGCTTTTTTGTTGTTTATGTTTTGTAAAACTTTATTTCATCATAATTTATTTCTCTTTTTATTAATATAAAAGAGCAAGCAAATCCTTAAAACAGGTCATTCATTCAAGTAGTTAAATTAGTATCTTGATGATCTGATTAAAAAATTTAGATGAAAAAAATCATTCTAATCCTTATCTTTTTTTTCATGTTCATTTCATGCACAAACGACGGATTGATCTATGAAAATGCATTTGTAATTGAAAATATAAATCTAATTGATCCAATTCATGGATTAGAAGAGAATATGTCTGTTGTAGTAAGTGGAAATAAAATCTTAGAAATTTATAAAACAAAGGACATCAAGCTTTCTGCTAAAAATAAAATATATCCAAGTAGTGGTAAGTATTTAATCCCTGGTTTGTGGGATAGTCATGTTCATTTTTCCTATGAAAGAGATCTTTCAGATGCAATGCCAAATCTTTTTTTAGCACATGGAATTACTAGTGTAAGAGATACTGGAGGTGAATTTAACTTTGTGAATAAATTTAAACAGGACGCAACTAAGAGCCCTAAAGCAAAAACTAGGGTGATGATTGCTGGCCCTTTAATTGATGGAAAATTTAATGTGTACGATGGAAGCAGTGAGGCCCTTCCATTGCTATCTATTAAAAATAATAACCTTAAACAATTAGAACAAAATACTTTGCGCTTGATCGAAAGCAAAGTAGATTTTCTAAAGGCTTATGAAATGTTAAGTCCTGAGCAATTTAAGCTTTTAGCTGAAATAGCTAAAAAATACAATTTGAAACTAACAGGTCATATTCCGCTAAGCATGAATGTTATAGATGCTTCAAATATGGGCTTAAATAGTATAGAGCACCTTAGGAATATTGAACTTTCAATGACGAATCAATCAGAGATGCTTTTCCAAGAGAGAAAAATTCTTTTAAAAAATAAATCAAAAATAAAAGGTTCGACTTTAAGATCCATGTTACACAAAAAACAAAGAATGAGATCTATTTACAATTTAGATTCTTCAAAAATAAAAAATGTAGTTGAAGTGTTAGCGAAAAACGATACTTGGCAAATACCCACTATGCGCTTATTATCAAATAAAGCTTATAAAAAATATAAAGATCCTGAATTCATGCCTCTCCTAAATGTGCTTCCAAAAACTAAAAAGAATGAATGGATTAAAAAAATTAATTTAACCCCCGAAACACTTGACGAGCAAATTATTGATTATGCTGAATGGTCATCAAATATGGTCCGTTATATGCATGAAAATGGGATATCATTTATGGCTGGAACTGATACTCCTATTGGTTTTTTAATTCCCGGTTTAAGTCTTCATCAAGAGCTAGAGGATTTAAATAATTCTGGATTATCAAAGTTGGAAACAATTCAAACTGCAACAATAAACCCTGCTAGATACTTTGATATACAAGATTCTTTGGGTAGAATTAAGTCTGGTTTTATTGCCGATCTGGTAATCCTAAATAAAAATCCACTTGAAGATATTTCTAATACGCAATCCATTTTGGCTGTAATTAAAGATGGACACTTTATGAATAGAGCCCATCTAGATTCATTATTAAGCCATTATAATTAGACTATGAACCATAAATGGTGGAAAGAACAGGTTGTTTATCAAGTTTATCCAAGATCTTTTTTTGATGCCAACGGTGACGGTATTGGTGATTTAAAGGGTATTATTTCAAAATTAGATTACCTCATTTTACTTGGGATTGATACACTTTGGATTAGTCCACACTTTGATTCTCCAAATGAAGATAACGGATACGATATCAGAGATTATAAAAAAGTTATGGAAGAGTTTGGTACTATGGAAGACTTTGACACTCTTCTTGAATCATGTCATAAAAATTCTATCCGTTTAATTGTTGATTTAGTAGTTAATCATACCAGTGATGAGCACGATTGGTTTGTAAAAAGTCGGTCTTCAAAAATGAATGACTACCGTGATTTTTATATCTGGAAAAAGGGAAAGGGAAATGATCTTCCAAATAATTGGCCTGCTTTTTTTGGTGGATCTGCGTGGGAAAAAACCGAAGAAACAGGCGAATATTATTTACATTATTTTTCCAAAAAACAGCCTGATTTAAATTGGGATAATCCTAAAGTAAGAAAATCAGTATATGATTTAATGCGCTTTTGGCTTGACAAAGGTATAGATGGCTTCAGGATGGATGTAATTCCTTTCATCTCTAAAGATAAACGGTTTTTAGACCTTTCTAAAGAAGAATTAAAAGCTCCCGAAAAAACTTATACTAAGGGACCAAACCTTGGTGCTTATTTAAAAGAAATGAATCGCGAGGTATTGTCAAAATATGACATATTTTCTGTTGGTGAGGCTTTTGGAATTGGAAGGGATGCCATGATGAGAATGAGTGATGAAAGAGAAAAAGAATTGGATTTAGTTTTTTTATTTGATATAGTTCGCATTGGAAGAGAGGATTGGTATCAAAAAAGTTGGACACTCCCTCAACTAAAAAAATTATTTGAAATCCAGTCCAATACTGACTCTAACCACTGGCCTACTGTTTTTTTAAATAATCATGACAATCCAAGAAGTGTAAGTAATTATGGAAATACAAAAGATTACAGAGTAAAATCTGCTAAGCTTTTAGGACTTCTGACGCTTACTCAAAGGGGGACTCCTTTTTTATATCAAGGGGAAGAGATTGGGATGACTAATGTTGATTTTAAGGCTATTGATGATTTCGATGACCTTCAGGTAAGAGGAAATTTATCAAAAGTTTTGAAGAATAAAATAACTAAGGAGGAATATTTAAATCATTTAAATCGATCTTCAAGAGATCATTCTAGAACATTAATGCAATGGAGCGACCAACCTAAAGCTGGTTTTAGTAAAAATGAAAATACTTGGTTTTTAGTCAATCCCAATTATCATGAAATTAATGTTGAAAAAAACCTAAATGATCCAAAATCTGTCTTTAATTTTTATAAAAATCTCATTATTATTAGAAAAAAGTCAAAAGAGCTTATTTATGCTAATTACGAAGACTTGGACCCCAACCACCCACAAATTTTTTGCTATCAAAGATTAGGAAAAAAACAAACTTATTTAGTTATATTGAACTTCTCAAGTGATTATGTTTCATATAAAATACCTGTTTTCAATTCTAAATATCGCTTAATTATTTCTAATAAATTAGATAAAATTTCGCCTGTTAAATCAAATTTTATTGAGCTTGACCCTTGGGACGCACTAATGTTTAAAATATCCAATTTATATGAAAATTGATGGGGCAGAAATCTCATGGTTCGCACCTATCTGTGATGGCGATGATCAATATTTAGGAGTCCGAGATCAAAAGTTCAAGAGCAGTTGGGAAAATACTTCCCAAATTGTAAAAACTGCGGATGAACTAGGTTATTCAAATGTATTATGTCCATCTTCCTATCAAGTAGGTCAAGATCCACTGACCTATATTTCTGCAATGGCTCATCTTACTAAAAATATTAATTTCCTCGCAGCTATACGATCTGGGGAAATTCATCCACCTATGTTAGCTAGGTCAATAGCAACTTTAGATCATATTTTAAAAGGAAGGCTTACCATCAATATTATTTCTTCAGATTTACCAGGAACATTGCTTTCTTCTAGTGAACGTTATGCCAGATCAAGAGAGGTTATTCAAATTCTAAAACAAGCATGGACTAAAGATGAAATAAATTTTCAAGGAAAATATTATAATTTCAATTTACCTTCTGCACCTGTAAAACCATACCAACAAAATGGTGGCCCACTTTTATATTTTGGAGGGTACTCCCCTGAAGGAGTTGACCTGTGTGCAGAATTTTGTGATGTTTATCTAATGTGGCCTGAAACTGAAAAAAAATTAGAGGTCTTAATATCGAGTATGCGATCTAAAGCAGCTCAATATAATAGGACTATTCAATTTGGACTAAGAGTTCATGTAATTGTCAGAGAAACCGAAAATGAAGCCAAAGCTTATGCTAATAAGTTGATCTCAAAATTAGATATTAAAATGGGCGAGGATATAAAAAATAGAGCCTTAGATTCAAAGTCACTAGGTGTTTCAAAGCAAGCTTCTCTAAGAGAAAAAGCTGATCAAGAATATTATGCAGAACCCCATTTATGGACTGGAATAGGCTTGGCAAGATCAGGTTGTGGAGCAGCAATTGTTGGAAATCCAGAACAGGTATATCACAAAATAAAAAGTTATATGGATATGGGGATTAATGCCTTTATTTTGTCTGGCTATCCTCATAAAAAGGAGTGTGAACTATTTGCGAAATATGTTCTTCCAAAATTAAAAAATATCCATCTCCCAGAAATTCTTGGTAGAGTACCAAAAACAACACCAAATACACCTCTAGGGAATGGACCAAGAGAATAATAATTGATGATTGATTTTATAATTGTAATTTTTTATTTTGTGATAATAATGCTTGTAGCATTAAAGGGTAAAATAAATAACCAAGATACTGCTGAGGCGTACTTTTTAAGTAATAGAAATCTTAAATGGTATTCAATAGCGCTCTCAACAATAGCGACTAATGTAAGTGGATATCAGTTTCTTGGTATGATGGGTTCAGCCTATTTATACGGTCTTGCTCAAGCAAATCTTGAAATCAATGCAGTACAAGGAATTTTAATCGCATCTTTTATTTTTGTTCCTTTATTCCTGAGGGAAAAAATCATTACAATAACTGATTTTATAAAGTTAAAACTAGGTGAAAGAATAGCCTTGTTTTACTCTGTAAGTAATATAATATTGTTTTCAACAGTGACTATTGGGGCTGCACTTTTTTGGGGGGCTTATGCAGCTGATATGGTTTTTGGTGAAGAACTTTACTTTATTCATGAAGATCGGGTAACTAGAATCTCCATTCTAATTTTATTTTTAGGTATTTTTTCTGCAGTATATACCTATTTTGGCGGACTAAGTGCAGTAGTTAAAACAGATATTATTCAATTTTCAATACTCTTCATAGGAGGTACAGTTGTTTGCTTTATAGCTGTAAATGAAATGGGTGGGTGGGATCAGCTCTATATCAAAACCCCTGAAAAAATGCACCTCCATTTACCTTCAGATCATTCCACACTTCCATGGACACACTTGTTTGGTCTTTTTTTTCTAAACATAAATTATTGGTGTGCTAATCAAACTGTGATGCAAAGAGCGATTGCTGCAAAAAATCTAGCCCATGCACAATCAGGTCTTATGTTAGGGGGATTGATAAAATACTTTATGGCTGTAATCATTGTTATTCCTGGAATAGCATTGTATAGCATTCTTGGAGATTCATTGGGTGAACCTGATCTAGCTTTTCCTTATTTAGTAAAAACTTATTTACCTATTGGTATTAAAGGCATCGTTCTGTGCGGATTATTTGCCTCTTTAATGAGTACTGTTGATTCAACATTTAATTCTTTAGCAACACTTTGGTCTATTGACATCTATTCAAAGTATATAAACAAATCAGCTTCAGATCAAGAAAAGATTAAATCTGGAAGATTGGCAATTATATTTAGTTTGGTTTCAGGCTTGACAATGGGACTAATCTTACTTTACTTAAAGTTTGACAATCCTGATTCAGCATTTACTCATACTTTAAATAACTTGCGTTACTATATAAATTGTGGGATTGTGGTATTGATATGTAGCGCTGTAATCTTAGTTAAACCAAAAGAAAAAAATATTTTATTGGCATTTCTACTTACCTTGCCAATCAATTTCATATTTCAGTTTCTATTCCCCGAAATGAATTATTTCGTGAGGGCTTTTTGGGTAATTTTTTCAGGTATTTCAATTGCAATATTAGGTAATATTGAGAAATTTAATCGTCTGGGAAAAATAGATAGTTCAGCGTCATTAAAAAATCAAAGACTGGGAATCCTCTTATTAATTAGCCTCATTTTAATTCATATATTATTTCATTAGAATAGGTTAAAAATTTAGGTATAACATTAACTAAAAACCAAGTTTGAATAAATTAATAGAAAGAATTAATTTTTAATCGTAACGATATAAATCACCTTTAGTGTCCTTATATTCCTTTCTGTCTGTAAA
>CEOP01012927.1_pt1 | contig 10888 bp, 12 predicted proteins | sample 361301 | NCBI WGS metagenome assembly CEOP01 (sample SAMEA2619548, study PRJEB7988) | marine metagenome | biome: marine biome (ENVO:00000447); feature: deep chlorophyll maximum layer (ENVO:xxxxxxxx); material: "saline water (ENVO:00002010), including plankton (ENVO:xxxxxxxx)" | depth 55 m
TTTCGTTTTAATTCAATAGCTAAAATTCCGAATAATAAAACCTGAATTGACGCACCTGCTGCGTACCAAAATGGACCACTGATACCATATTGATATGCTACAGTGGATGATTGTAGTAATGTTGCAGCCCATGTCCATGCTGAGACAATTGCTGCTGCAGTAAGACCAGTTTTGATAGTTCTTCCTGCTGTGTTAAACATTTCAGAAGTTTGACTGACACCGAGATATTTTTCTTCAATCTTTACCTCTACTGTAATAATTACAGCAAATACCATTCCTAGACCAACGACAATGGCCCAACCAATCCACTCTGGCAAAGCCTCTCCAACTGCAAATCCTTGAGAAATTTCACCTGCTGCATATACAGATTGAGGAATACTAGACACAGTAATGACGGCAATCAAAGCTATAATCGACAATGCATAGAGGGATCTAGTTTGGGACACTAGGAAATATAGTGGTAAATTGTACTTAAGGATTTTTAGAATAATTGCCGACGTCGACAAAATCAAAAAAATACAAGTGTTGAAAATATTTTAAAATAAGTGGTATAATCGTCCTAAAGATAATTTTGTTGCAGGATTAGTTGTAGTAATTTTTCCGTCAACTTTTACTTCATATGTTTCTGGATTCACATCAATCTCTGGTGTTGCATTGTTATACAGCATATCTTTTTTTCCAATAGAACGACAATTTTTTACAGCAACTAATTTTTTATCACAATTAATTTTTTCTTGCATTCCATTATCTAATGCTAATTGAGATGTAAAAATTACAGATGTTGATTGTACTGCTTTACCTAATGATCCAAACATAGGTCGATACAATACTGGTTCAGTAGTTGGAATAGATGCATTTGGATCACCCATCAAAGAATAAGCAATGAATCCACCTTTGATTATCATTTTAGGTTTTACACCAAAAAATTGTGGAGACCAAATTACAATATCAGCTAACCTTCCAGGCTGCAAACTTCCAACATAATTAGAAATTCCGTGTGTAATAGCAGGATTAATTGTGATTTTTGCGATGTATCGCTTTACTCTAAAATTATCATTTTCAGAATTATCTTCAGGTAAACTTCCAGTCATTTTTTTCATTTTATCGGCAGTTTGCCAATTTCTTGTAGTAACTTCTCCAACTCTTCCCATTGCTTGACTATCTGAAGACATCATGCTAAGAACTCCAATATCATGTAAAACATCCTCTGCAGCGATTGTTTCTCCTCTTATTCTAGATTCCGCAAATGAAATATCTTCAGGTACTGATGAATTAAGATGGTGACAAACCATCATCATATCAAGATGTTCTGCTAATGTATTTACAGTAAATGGACGTGTCGGGTTTGTTGAGGATGGAAGAATGTTAGGTTCACTTGCAACTTTTAAGATATCTGGAGCATGTCCACCTCCTGCACCTTCAGTATGATAAGTGTGTATTGTTCTACCTGCAATTGCTGCAATTGTATCATCTACAAATCCACATTCATTTAGTGTATCAGTATGTATAGCAACTTGAGTATCAGTTTTGTCAGCTACATTCAACGCAGAATTAATCGTTGCAGGAGTTGTCCCCCAATCTTCATGTAATTTTAATCCACAAGCTCCAGCTTCAACTTGTTCAAATAATGCAGGTTCAAGAGAATCATTTCCTTTTGCAAGAAAACCAAAATTCATTGGAAAATCATCTACGGATTCAATCATTTTATGAATATTCCATTTTCCAGGAGTACATGTTGTAGCATTAGTTCCATCAGCAGGACCAGTTCCACCACCAATCATGGTTGTGGTTCCATTACAAATTGCATGTGTTGCTTGCTGTGGAGAAATAAAATGAATATGGGAATCAATTGTACCAGGAGTACAAATTGTATTTTCTCCAGCAATAATTTCAGTATTAGATGAAATTATCATATCTACATCATCAGCGATATTTGGATTCCCAGCATTTCCTACACCTACAATTTTTCCATCCTTTACACCAATGTCAGCTTTAATAATTCCTAAAACAGGATCTAAAATTATTGCGTTTGTAATAACAAGATCAAGTGATTCATCTCTAGATACTCCACTAGCTTGTCCCATTCCATCTCGAATACTTTTTCCACCTCCAAATACAGATTCATCACCGTGTTTGATCAAATCTTTTTCAATTTCAATAATTAAGTCAGTGTCAGCAAGACGAACTCGATCACCAGTTGTAGGACCAAACAAATCAGTATAATTTTTTCTAGAAATATTTAGAGTCATAATTCCATACCTCGAAATCCCTGTTCTTTTGCTTTAGAAAATGCTTCATTTTGTTTTTCTGATAATGGACCATTTACTAGTCCACTAAACCCATAAACAATTCTTTTTCCAGAAAATTCTGTTAATTCTATTTTTTTGCTATCTCCAGGCTCAAATCTTATAGAAGTTCCAGCTGCAATATTCAGATGAAATCCATAAGATTTTTTTCTTGGAAATTCTAATGCTTTATTCACTTCAAAAAAATGTGCATGGGATCCAACTTGAATTGGTCTATCACCAGTATTTTGAACATCTAAAGTGATTGTTATTTTTTCAGTATTTGCAATTATTGGTTTTTCAGACAAAAAATATTCTCCAGGAATCATTTTAGTTTTCACCTATGGGATCATGAACAGTAACTAATTTGGTACCATCATCAAAAGTAGCTTCAACTTGTATGGAATGAATTAATTCTGGAACACCTGGTAATACTTGATCTTTTTTCAAAACTTGCTTTCCAGAACTCATTAATTCTGGAACAGATCTTCCATCTCTTGCACCCTCTAGTATATGATCAGAAAGAATTGCCACAGCTTCAGGATGATTTAATTTTAATCCACGACCCTGTCTTTTACGTGCTAATTCTGCAGCAACAAAAATATTTAATTTTTCAATTTCTCTAGGTGTAAGCATCAATGATTAAAGTATTCAATTACTGTATATAATAATTAAAAAGATAATTACCAAAGAATTACCTTATCAAAATAAGACAATAATCATGATTAACATTAATTCAGTATCAGGAAATATTTTCAAAGAAACTAGTTTAAGGAGTAAAAATTTTGAAAAAATACAGATCTCACGAGTCGATTTAGAAAAAAAAATTCTACGGAGAAAAACGGATTCAGGTACGGATATTGGAATAAATCTAGATTCAGGAGTAAAACTTCAACATGGTGATGTTATTGGAAATGATGAAGTAAAAATTATTGTTGAACAAATTCCTGAACAAGTGATTTCAGTAAAAATAAAAGAAAATGATCAAAATATAGCCATTTTATTAGGTCATATTATTGGAAATAGGCACAGACCAATTGAAATTAAAGAAAAAATAATTGTTTTTCCAATTCAAGAAGATTCAGAATTAGAGATATTTGAAAGATTATTCAAAGAAATTATTAACCATATTGAATTAAAAATAGAAAAAGCTATATTTTTACCTCATACTAGTGCTGATGTACATGAACATTGATGAAATTAATGAAGAACTTGCAGTTATGCAACTTTCAGATTCATTTTTTCCTACCGGTCTTTATTCAACATCAAATGGTTTAGAATTCCTTTTTTCAAAAAATGAGATTAAAGGAATGGAAGATATTAAAAAAATGATTAAAGTAAATATTGAACAACAGATAGGGCCTTCAGATTGTGTTGCACTTGAGAATGCACTTGAGAATGCAGAAAAAGGAAATTTTGAAAAAATAATACAAGCAGATGAAATGGCATTTATTATGAAACCAATAAAAGAGATTAGAAAAGCATCAACTAATTCAGGAATTCAATTAATCAAATGTGTTTCAGAATTTGTAAAAGATAATGATATTCTAAATGAATATGAAAAAGCTGTCAAAGGAAAAAAAGTGCATGGAATATTTCCAGTAGCATTTGCAATATGTTGCCATGCATTACAAATAAGAAAAGAAAAAAGTATTACAATGCTACTATATGGTTTTACAGTAAGTGTAATAGGAGCAGCTTTAAGATTAGGATTAATTCAGCATTTAGAAGGTCAAAGAATTCTTCATGAAGTAAAACCAATCATCATTCAAACTCTAAAAGAAAATTCTAATAAATCACTTTCTGACATGTGGCAATTTGCACCACAATTTGATATAATTCAAATGTCACATGAAAAAATGGATTCTAAAATGTTTATTACATAAAAATTAATTTTGGCTTTATGACTCACATTCCACGAATTGGTATTGGAGGACCTGTAGGTTCTGGAAAAAGTATGTTAATTGAACGTCTTGTGCCTGTATTAGCTGAAATTGGTTATAGTATAAGCATTATCTCAAATGATGTAATCTCAAAAGAAGATGCTGATCGAATCAGGAATAATTTATCAACAAAAAAGGGATTATTACCAGAAAATATGGTAATTGGACTTGCTACAGGAGGTTGTCCACACACTGCAGTAAGAGAGGATCCATCAATGAATCTTGCAATAATAGAAGAAATGGAAGACAATCATCCAGAATTGGATTTAATTATAATTGAAAGTGGAGGAGATAATATTACTACAACATTTAGTCCAATTCTTGCAGATTATTTTATTTACATAATTGATGTTGCTGGTGGAGATAAATATCCTAGAAAAGGAGGATTAGGGATTACGAATTGTGATCTTTTATTAATTAATAAAATTGATCTTGCAGAATTAGTTGGGGCAAATTTAGAAATTATGAGAACAGATGCTGAAAAATTGAGAAAAGAAAAACCATTTGAATTTATTAATTGTAAAACAGATCAAGGTATTAAAAAAATTGCAGAACATATTATTCATGATTTATTGTTAGATTCTCAGCCAAAATCAACTAATTTAAAAAAAATATAAGATTTGAATAATATGAAAATAATATCAGAACAAATTCCAGAAGAGGTAGAAAAATATAATTTGAAAATAAAGCAGTTAGAAGTTGGAAAATCAGGTAAAGTTGGAATTTTAGATGTAGAATTAAAACAAAATAAGGAATTAAAAACACTAATTACAAAACAATATTCTCAAGTACCTTTACAGATTCAACGCGCGGTATATCCTGAAAATTCATTACCAGGTATGGCATATCTGTATATTATTTCACCTTCGGGAGGAATTTTACAAGGGGATAGGTATAGAACAAATATTACATTAAAAAATAATGCAATTAGTCACATAACAACTCAAGGTGCAACAAGAGTCTACAGTATGAATTCAAATTCTGCATCACAAATAGTAAACATTACACTAGATGAAAATTGCTATTTAGAATATATTCCAGATCAAATAATCCCATATCAAAATTCTAGATATTATCAAAAAGTTAATTTGAATATTCACGATAATGCAACTCTAATTTATTCAGAAGTTTTAACGCCTGGAAGAGTAGCAATGAATGAAAATTTTGATTATGATATTTGTTACCTTAGAACATATTGTAAAAATCAAAATAATAAATTTCGATGCCTTGAAAATATGAAAATAGAGCCTAAAAGTCAGAATTTGAAGACCGAGGGCATTTTTGGTAAATTTGACATTGTAGGAACAGTCTACATATTAACAAAAAAAGAGAATGTTGCAGAACTTGAGAATAAAATTAATAAAAACTTAGAACAATTTGATGATATTTCAACAGGAACATCAATTTTACCAAATGATTCTGGAATTATTGTTAAAATTTTAGGAAATAATACAGAGAATATTTTTGAAATAATTTATGAGCTTCTAAAAATTACGAGAAAAAAAGTTTTAGGAGCAGAATTTACCAAAATAAGAAAAAATTAGGTAATCCAATCTGAAAAAATATAATAAATCCAAGAATTACAGTAATTACTCCGGTAATATTTCTAAATAATTTATTTAATAATTTTGTTTTTGAGAAAAAAGTAAAAGGTAATCCAATTAACCCACTTACAATACTCATTCCAATAATAGAACCAAAACCAAATAGTAAAAAAAATAACAAAGATGTTTCTATGTTATCAAAATACATTGTAGTTAATGCAATAACACTTCCACTTCCAGCAAGACCGTGAATTAATCCAATTACATAAGATTTGTGTCCATGATTATGTTCAAAATTATTATGATGGTGAGAATCATAATGAATGTGACCATCAGAATGAGTGTGAGGATGTCTATGTTTGATTTTTAAAAAATTTTTATTTTTAAGAGTAAATATACCAAGAAAAATCAACATTCCTCCCACTATCAGTTCAAATCTAGAAAAGAGTTCATTCTGAATTGAAATTGCTAAAAATGAAGATAATAATCCTATAGTAACAATTGTTGTAGTATGTCCAGCACCCCAAAATATTCCAATGAAAGAAGATTTTGTGAATATAGATTTTATAATATTTTTTTTAGAATATTTCTTGGATTTGAGTAATTGTGTGCCTACAGAAGCCAAATGATCAGGCTCAAAGGCGTGTAAAATACCTAAAAGAAATCCAGCCCCTATCATAAAAGCAGGCGTAAGATTTTCTACATCAAAAATTAAATCATAAAACAAATTTTCCATATTAGAAATTAAATTAAGAATAAAAGTATAAAGAATTTTAAAATAAATTTTTAATAAATACTATTTACTTGCTAAAAATGATTATAAATAATTTAGAGTAGATTTAGTATGATTCATATCAAATATTCAATTTTCAAAAATAATAAAAATTTTAATATTAATGAAATTCAAATCAGTGATCATAAAGAGCGTAGTTTTAAAATAATTTATCAAATTATAAATCAAAAAATTACTGAAAAGCAAACAATAAGTTTAGAACAATTAGTAATATTTTGTAGTTTTAAAATTATAAAAAAAATTAAAAATAAAACAAATTATGAAGAAATAGAAAATGAATCTAGTAAGCAATTTCAAAAAAATAAAAGCTATGTAAATAATTTCAAAAATTTTAAAACTATGACAATTGAAATAATGGTAGATAATCTTCCAAAAAATATAATTAGATTTTCAGCATAAAATAATTATTAATCGATGAAAACAACAGGTTTGGTAGTAAGATTTACCACTTGTTGAGAAACATTACCCATTGAAGAAGTAGATTTTCCAATCCCAATTTTACCCATAATTATCATATCTACATTCAGTTTATCTGCAAGTTCTACTATTTTTGTAGATGGACTTCCAAGCTTTACAATTCTTTTGTAATCATTAAGTTGTTTCGGAACAATTATACTTCTTAAAATTAAATTTCCTTCCTCTTGAATTTGAGAGGATAAATTTTCATCAATATTTTCATCATTTTCATCTGTCCATTCAATTACATGTAACAAGTAAATTCTAACTTTAGTTATTCCTTTGAACAAATAACTAGAATGATGTAATGCACGTAAAGAGCTTGCAGAACCATCTACAGGCACAAGAACGCGCATTATAGGCATGTCTTTAGATAGTTTATCATCAAATTCATAGGAATTTTCTGTTGCTATGTCATCTTCAACATTTACTTTGTGAATTATCTCAGTAATACTTTTTCGAGCTTCAATTAGAGGTAAAACAATTAGCGCAATTGCTGCAGTAGATGCCCAAATTATTGCAAGAGAGATCCAAAGAAAAAAGGATTGTTCATCAAATACATAATCTGTTAAAACAAATGTTGCAGGCCAGATTACTACAAAGAGAAGGGATATGGAAAGACCAATTTTTAAACAAAAATTAAGAGAACGTTTTAGATACTCTTCATCAGTATCACGTTTTAACATAGAACGAACCTTATCATCAACTACAAGGATCTTTTGATGCATTATTCTAAAATCAAAGTTTTCAGATTTTATTAAACTACCAAATATTGTAATTAACAGACCAGTAAGAATTGATGCAATATTTCCATACAATAATGGAATTTGATTTCCAGTTGAAGCTAAAGTAATTTCTCCAAATATATAATTTGCAGTAAATAACCAAATTGTTATTCCACAAATTAAACCAATTATAGCACCACCAGTTGCTGCAAATCTATGTGTTTTTTTCCACAAGATTGCAAATGAAATTGGGGCAACTGCAGAACCAATCATTATGCCCATCATCAAATATACATATTGTAGACTAACTCCTGATTGATACAATAATAATGTCAAAAATCCCATTCCAATTCCAAAAACTAGAATAGTAATTCTCGATACTCTAATTAATTCACGACCAGTTGCAGAAGGTTTTAGGTAAGTACGAAAAACATCATAAGTTACTAAAGATGAAACACTCACTAATTGTGATGAACCTGCAGCAGTTACAGCAGTAAACAAAATTGATAGAATTAAGATAGCACCAAAATCACCCATCAGATTTGCTGCAGTAGTTGGAGCAACCAATCCCAAGCCTATGTCATTTTCTGTAAGCGTAACACCAGTAGCAATTGCAGCTAATCCCAAGGTAGTTGCAAGGGTAAATGGAATTGCAAACCATGCAAGTCCACCAATAATGAATCCACCAGTAGCAGCTTTAGGTCTAGAAGCAATTGCACGTTGCCAATAAGATTGATCTACAAAGACAGTTCCAAAGTTTCCAACTATGTTAATGATACCAAAAATTAATGCACCAATTGATGCTAAAGTAAGATAAGTTCCAAAAGCATTTCCTTCAACTGGTTGTAAAATTGATGCTTGAGTTAATTTTTCATACATACCAGATATTCCACCAATTTCAGGATTTATGAAATAAATTGAAGTCACAAAAATTAAAACAGCAATAAAAATAAATGAAGTGTTAAGATATTCTGCAAAAAATGTTGCTTTCAACCCACCAAAAATTGTGTAAACAATAATACATGCTGGAATCAAAAATGCTGCTAGTGTAATATCAACACCAGTTAATGAATTAATTACCGCAGCGCCTCCCAAAAGAAGCATTGCAGTTACAATAGTGTTGGTCATTAAACCAAAAGCTAAGAAAACTTTGTGCGGGTGTTTACCAAATCTGACATATAACATCTCAGGAAAAGTATGAGTCATTGGAGCTTTTCGTTTTAATTCAATTGCAAGAATTGCAAATAAAATCACTTGAATAGATGCTCCAGCTGCGTACCAAAATGCACCACCCATTCCAAATTCATAGGTTACAGTAGATGATTGTAGTAAAGTTGCAGCCCATGTCCATGCTGAGACAATTGAAGATGCAATTAATCCTGTTTTTATTGTTCTTCCAGCAGTGTAAAACCATTCGGATGTTTTTCGGGTTCCAAGCCATTTTGTTTCAGCCTTTACCATTAAAATTACAGATAATGATAAAATTACACCGACACCAACTAAAAGTAGGTACCCAATATTTTCTGGTAAAATCGTACTCAAAGTACTAAGAAGACAATTGACTAATATTAAAATAAAAATTTCAAGCCTGAGAAAAATGTTTAAAGATTTTAAATAGATCTTAGGGTTGATTATTTCAATGGTTGATCATATTGATGAAATTATTATTTCGGCATTATCTCAAAATTCTAAACAGAGTATATTTGAGATATGGGATTTTCTGAAAAAATTTAAAATTAATTTGACAGAAGAAGAAATTGAATCAAGAATTTCAAAATTAGAATTTGATAAAGTTATTCAAGGATATACAATTAAAATTGATGCAAAAAAAATCCCTCATAAAGTTATACGAGTAGACCTTGTAACATTTAGAACATCACAGTCATTACCCAAACGAATGGAAGGTTTAAAAAAATACCTTAGTGATGCACCATTTGTTTTATTTTCAGGTAAAACAAGAGGAGGGTATGATTGGATTACAATTAAATCATTTTTATCAAATGATATGGCAGATGAAGAAAATGATATTTACAGAAATTTATTTGGCGATATTATTCAAACGTATGAAGTTTATGATTTTGTTCCACAAACAGATGCATCACTATATGCATTAGTATATACTGAAAAGGAATACAAAGAGTTTCTCAAAGAATGGGCTCCACCATTTATTGGGAATTAAAGTTTTTTAGAATTAATTTTTTTAAAATGAATTGTTTCATCAATTAAGGAATGAATATTTAACCGTAAATTCATAAGAAATTCAATTGATTCTAGCCTTTGTTTACGATTTTTAATTTTATGAGCATCATGAACTAAATCATCAATTCGTGAAAGAGTAATTTTTAATGTAAGATTACTTTTCTTTACTAAATTCAGTGATTTCGAGGTAGAATTATCTTTCTTTAAAATTGTATTAGTTTCAGATTTCATTGTCTTTTTTATTTCTCTTATTTGTTTAACAGTTAATTTATTTTCAATAATTTGATCTGTTAAAATATTTTTTTCTGAATCATCAACATGAATAACTTCTAATGCTTGACTAACGCTTAAATTGTTTTCTACAAGTTTTTCTTTTACAGTACCAGGTAAAGTTAACAATTTCATCCTATGAGAAACATATTCATCACTTTTACCTATTTTTTTACTAAGTTCAGATATTCCACCCCAACCAAATTCATTAACATATTTTTGATATGATTCAGCTTCTTCAATTGGATCCATTGATTTCCTTTGAATATTTTCAGTTAATTGAATTTCATATGCCTGTTTATCAGACATGTCACGAATTTTGCAAGAAATAAATCTCCAACGTAGTGATTTACATGCTGTAAACCTTCTATGACCTGCAACTAATTCAAATCCATTGTCTAATGGTCTAATTACAATTGGTTGTAATAATCCATGTTGTAAGATACTTGTTTTTAGTAAAAGAATTTCAGGATCATTAGTAGATGGAGAATGCCTAACAGCAAACTTAGAGGGTCTAATCATGTTTAATTCAATTGGTTCAATTATTGAATTATCAATTTGTTCCAAGAAATATCACCAAAAAATATAAGAAATTATAGTATTTAGGAATTTTATAAAAATAATATAATTAATTATTGATAAAAATCAGGTTCTTGATCTTTTTTCTGTTTTG
>CEOP01076766.1_pt1 | contig 10882 bp, 7 predicted proteins | sample 361301 | NCBI WGS metagenome assembly CEOP01 (sample SAMEA2619548, study PRJEB7988) | marine metagenome | biome: marine biome (ENVO:00000447); feature: deep chlorophyll maximum layer (ENVO:xxxxxxxx); material: "saline water (ENVO:00002010), including plankton (ENVO:xxxxxxxx)" | depth 55 m
GACTTAGAGTCCCCCCATTATGTAAGGTTTTGTAAGGATTTAAATAATTTAGATTTCAACAAAAACATTAAAAATATTAAGTTAAACTACAATCCAAAATATGGGCTTTTTAATATAAATCTTATTCAAATCATAAATAAAAATGAAATAAGTGTAAGAACTTTTGAGAAAGGTGTTGAAGGCGAGACCCTTAGCTGTGGTACAGGAGCAATAGCCTCATCAATTGCAGCTTCATTTAAAAAATGTGAAAGCCCATTAAAAATAAATTATGCAGGAGGATCAATGAAGGTTAGATTTACCAAGAATATAAATATTTTTGAAAATATTTATTTGGAGGGTTCTCAAAATTTTGTTTATTCTGGTAAAATAAAAATTTGACTTGATACATTTTTTTTATTTTTGAGGTATAAATGAAATAGAACAATGAGAAAATTTCAATTATTTATTTTAATATTAGTACTATTATATTCATGTAATATGAATAATGAAAACAAAGAAATTGTGTTTAGTGAAAGATTTGGTTTCGGTAAGATAGTTGGCAAAATAGAAAATAAAACAATAAAAGAAGCATCTGGTTTAGTAGAAAGCATCGAAAACCAAAATGGCTTATGGACACATAATGATGGAGGAGATGGTCCATTTTTATATTTTATTTCCAATCTAGATGCAAAAATTTTAAAAAAAATAAGTTTGGTTGGAATAAAAAATGAAGATTGGGAAGATTTAGCAATTGGGCCAAGCATATTAGGTGATACAAGCACATACATTTACCTAGGCGATATAGGAGATAATAAAAAAAATAAAACAATAAAAAAAATTCATTTTTTTAAAGAGCCTAAAATAAAAGAATATGAAAATGAAATAATTGAAATTAATGATATAAAAACTATCAATTTTTATTCTGAAAAAAAAATAGAAAACTTTGAAACTTTAATGATTGATCCTAATTCAAGAGAATTATTTTTAATTGCAAAGAATAAAAAAAAGAAACAAAATATATATAAGATTATTACTAAGAATATACAAATAAATAAAGTTCAGGAAGCTAAAAAAGTTTTGACACTAGATTTAAAAAATTTAAAAGGAGAAATAACAGGTGGAGAAATTTCAAGAAATGGACAAGAATGTTTAATTAAAACTTATAGTAATATTTTATTGTGGGAGAAAAAGATCGACGATAAATGGGAAAAAACTTGGTCTCAAAAACCTAAAGTATTAAAATATATTCCCGAATCTCAAGGAGAAGCTATTTGCTGGTCAAAAGACGGGGATGCGTATTTTACTCTAAGTGAAAATGAAAGCTCTGATGAAGAACAAAACTTGTTTAAATATTTAAGAAATTAATTTATTTTGATTCTATCTGGGACAATTATTGCCTCAGAAAAATTATTAATTAATTTATTTAAAGCCTTATTTGCATTTATTCTATAAAAATATTTTCCTACTTTCACTCTATAATTTGGCTGATCATATAAAGTATATATATCCAACTCAGAATAAATAGAATCGGCAGTAAAGAATATTGAATCAGCCTTTTCACGCTCTAAACCAGAAAATATTTGAATAGTATAGCCATTTAAATATTTGTCCTTTGGTTTATTTTCATAAGTTATAAAAATATTTTCAAGCTCTTTATTAAACTCAGATTCTTCAGTAAAAGAAGCTTCATTTCTATTATCAAAATTATTGGCAGCTTTCTCAGGGCTATCTCTTAAAAAAGAGAGGTCTTCAAAGTAACCCTTCTCTAAATATTGAGAAGAAACAGGGGGTTTATTTATACAACCGACAATAAATATTATAACAAAAGTTAATAATCTAATCATTTATAATAACACATTTTTCATCATTTAAATCGCTCTCTACTTTTTTATATTTGACATCTTTAATTACTGAACCATTTTCATATTTTACAGAGACTTTACTATTTCTTCCATAAATCTTGTTTGATTTTATAGGCTCAGATTTAATTCCATCATCACTCCTCTGCTTGTTTCCAGACAGAAGTGATCTAGATTCTTCTTTGTTTGTAGAATAATCATTGCTTTGTCTTTTAACCTGTGCTTCTTTTACTTGATCAGGATCTTTGACCGGTATTTGAGAACTAGTCAAAAAAGATACCGTATCCTTGTTTACTTTTGCTATAAATATTTTAAACAATTCAAAACCCTCGAATTTATAAATAATCAAAGGGTCCTTTTGTTCATAAACTGCACTTTGAACTGATTGTTTTAAATCATCCATTTCTCTTAGATGTTCTTTCCAGTTTAAATCAATAGTTGATAAAGTAATAATTTTTTGCATTTCTGTAATTAACAGATCTGCATCGGTTTCAATACTATTTTCTAAATCACAAGCAACACCAATCTGTTTTTTTCCATCAGTAAAAGGTATCAGGATTTTTTTTACTGTTGCTCCTTTCTCTTTATAAATTCTTTTGAGAACAGGTAAGGCTGATGATTTTATTATCTCATTTTTAGAATTATAATTATTTAGTAAACTATCATATAAATCTGATGAAATTAAATTGGAATCATTTTTTTCAAAATCATCCTTATTCATATCGAAATCAAAACCTAAAATTCCAAAAATATTTAACTTAAACTCATCAAAATTGTTCGATTCTTTAGAAGATAAAACTATATCTTCACAGGTATCATAAAACATATTAAGAATATCAACATCTAGTCTTTCTCCGTTTAAAGCATTCTTTCTTCTCTTATAAATTACTTCTCTTTGAGAGTTCATCACATTATCATATTCTAAAAGTCTTTTTCTAATAGCAAAATTATTTTCCTCAACTTTTTTTTGTGCTCTTTCAATAGATTTAGTAATCATACTATGTTGTATTACCTCGTCATCGTCTATTCCTAATCGATCCATGATTTTAGTCATTCTATCAGAACCAAATAGTCTCATTAGATTATCTTCCAAAGAAACAAAGAACTGTGAAGACCCCACATCTCCTTGTCTTCCAGCACGACCCCTAAGTTGCCTGTCTACTCTTCTAGACTCATGCCTTTCGGTACCTACGATAGCAAGACCACCAGCTTCTCTAGATTCCTCAGTTAATTTAATATCTGTTCCCCTTCCTGCCATATTAGTTGCAATAGTCACAGCACCTGGCTTACCAGCTTCAGCTACAACTTCAGCTTCTCTTGCATGTTGTTTAGCATTTAAAACTTGATGTTTTATTTTTTTTATTGAAAGCATTCTACTCAATAATTCTGAGATTTCTACAGAAGTAGTACCAACTAACGTTGGCCTTCCTTGATCTTTTAATTCTATTATTTCATTAATTATTGCATTAAATTTTGCTTTTAAAGTTTTATAAACCTTGTCCTGCATATCATTTCTTACAATATCTTTATTTGTTGGAATCACAACACAATCAAGTTTATATATTTCCCAAAGCTCACCCGCTTCTGTTTCAGCAGTTCCAGTCATTCCACTTAATTTATTGTACATTCTAAAAAAATTCTGAAGAGTAATCGTAGCATATGTTTGAGTGGCGTCTTCAATTGTTACATTTTCCTTTGCTTCGATTGCTTGATGTAAGCCATCAGAATACCTTCTTCCCTCCATTATTCTTCCAGTTTGTTCATCAACAATTTTTACTTTACCATCCATTACTACATATTCCTGATCTTTTTCAAAAAGAGAATATGCTTTTAAAAGTTGATTAATTGTATGTATCCTTTTTGTTTTCAAACTATAATCATTAATCAACGCACCTTTTTTTTCTACAACATCTTCCTTTTTGGAATATTTCTTTTCAATTTCATCAATTTCAACTCCAATATCTGGAACGATAAAAAAGTTTGGATCATCTCCTTCGCTTGTTATTACATCTATTCCCTTATCGGTTAACTGAATAGAATTATTTTTTTCTTCTATAGTATAATATAAAGGCTCATCAGCTTCTGGCATAAGCTTGGAGTTATCCTGTAAATAATAATTTTCTGTATTTTGCATAATTGATTTTATACCCGACTCACTTAAATACTTAATCAATGGCTTGTATTTTGGCAAACCCCTAAATGCCCTAAAAAGTGCTCTTCCACCATTTTCTTCATCTTTTTGCTCAATAAGTTTTTTTGCTTCTGATAGATAGCCCGTAACCAACTTTCTTTGAAGATCGACTAGCTTACTTATTCTTGGTTTAAGATCAAAGAACTCATGATCATCTCCCTTTGGAATAGGTCCTGAAATTATAAGCGGTGTTCTTGCCTCATCAACTAGCACAGAATCTACTTCATCTACCATTGCAAAGTTGAGTTCTCTTTGTACCAATTCTTTTTTCTCTCTAACCATATTATCTCTTAGATAATCAAAACCAAATTCATTATTTGTACCATAAGTAATATTACAATTGTAAGCATCTATTCTTTCTTGAGAATTTGGAGAATACTTATCTATACAATCAACGGTTAATCTATGAAATTCAAAAATAGGGGCATTCCATTCTGCATCTCTTTTAGCCAAATAATCATTAACTGTTACGATATGAACTCCTTTATCAGATAGGGCATTAAGGTAGGCTGGTAATGTTGCAACTAGTGTTTTACCTTCACCCGTTGCCATTTCAGATATTTTCCCTTGATGTAAAACAACTCCCCCAATCAATTGAACATCATAATGAATCATGTTCCATTCTATTTCCGCTCCTGCAGCACTCCATTTATTTATCCAAACAGCATTTTTACCTTCTATTTTTACATTATCCTTAATTGACGCTAAATTATAATCAAAATCTTCTGCTTTAACCGTGATTTTTTTGTTTACGGAAAACCTTCTTGCGGTTTCCTTAACTACGGCAAATGCTTCAGGCAAAATTTCATTTAAAGTGTTTTCTATTATTTCTTTTTCTTCTACGCTTAGTTTATCAATTTTATCTAAAATCTCCTCTTTTAATTCTATGTTCTGCTCCTTTTCATTTATATAATCTTCTTTTAGAGATTTAATTTGATCCGAGACTTTTTTTGTATTAGCAGATATTTTTTCTTTAAAAGAAACTGTTTTATCTCTTAATTCTTGATCAGAAATAGATGATAATTTATCAAACTCAGAATTAATTTTATCAACATATGGATAAAGAAGCTTTAAATCTTTATCACTTTTTGTTCCAAATATTTTTTTTATACCCTTTCCTAATAAACCAAGCATACAAGTACTTTTTGAGACGTAAATTTAGAGTAATAATAGGATAAGTTATTAATTCCACAAATAAAATTAATTTACTTATAAGAAAAACCTTAATTAAAATTTAATGTTACAAGAAATATTAAGAATATTTCTAAAACTCCATAAGAAACTATTTGTCTCACTACTCGACTCTTTTCTATTTGATTCAAGAATATAGGATGGTGCTATTTGAAATGGAGAATCTTTAATTTTTATACTCAAGCCTAAAATTATCCTATCCCTAACTAAACTTCCTTCAGAAAAATTGATTTCATTTTGAAAAAATGGATTATAATTATCCCAGATATTTAAAGAATAAGCTAATCTTAATCTATATCTAAATATATTATTATTAAGTTCAAAGATTCTATATTCATTTCTAAGTCTTAACTTCAAATTATCATTTATCTTATAAGATAGGTCAAAGTGAGGCCTTAATTCCGCAAACCTATCATCATCTTTCATTGCATAAATTTGTCTAAAAAATAAACCAAAGCTCATCTTTTCATATTTATAAGATAAACCCATATTGAACCAGGTCGCATCAAACCCTTTTTCATCATGATCATATTTACTCCTAAATTTAAACTTTATATCTAAATCATCAATTATCTCTCCTGATACCTCAATCGTTGGCCAAGTTTGAAAACTAGATTGTGAAAAAATATAGGTTGGTATTAAAAAAATTAATACTAATAAAAACAATACTTTTTTATATAGAATCATAAAATAACTCTTTAAAAAAAGAGTAATTTATGATATATTTTTAATCCATAAAAAAAGGACACAAATTAAATCTCTAAAAGAAGATTATATAATATCGGTTTTCTATTTGGGGCTGGTCTTTATATAATGAGGTATAATAGTGAAGTTCTAGGTATCTGAATGGGGGCTTAGTTTCCTAATATAATTTTCTTTAGTTCTTTCGCCTTTTTGTTATACTCAGTTTTAGAAATTATACCTGAGTCTAATAGTTTTTTAAGTTCTTTTATTTCTTTAGAAGATGTTGATGTACATATAAGAAAGTTAAGAGAAAAAATAGGAGAAAATTTTATTAAAACCATTAAAGGCGTTGGTTATAAATTTGAAGTCCTTACAAAAAATTAATCTTTTATCTAAAATTTAACTCCAAAGCTAAATTTAATAGCTGTTCCAGGAGAAATTCTAGAGTATATAGAGCTGTTATCACCATAAGAATTGTAAAAACTTTCTAACTTGTCTCCCAGTAGATTTTCGACACTAATACTTAGGCTAAATTGATCAAAACTGCCTAATTTATATGTAGAATTAAAATTTAAACTATTAAATGGATATGTATATACATCAGGAACATAACCTTGTCCAACAATTTGAAGTGTTTTTCCTTGCACATTAAAATATAAACCTGCATCAATTGAACCATCATATTTTGTAAAATTCAAACCAGCATTAATTAAATAAGGAGATTGTCCTTGCAAAACTCTTTCTTTATCAACTATTTCTCCAACCCGCAATGAAGTTTCTCTAGATTTAAATTCAGCTGAATCCATTTTAAGAACTGATTTTATTAAAGATAAATTCAATACAATTCTTAGATTTTTTAAAGATTCTGAAATAAAATTTAAATTTTTTCTCATCTCAAATTCACCTCCATATACAGAAGCATCTTTAACATTTTTTGGAGTAAAATCGTTAGGATTTGCACCGCTGTATGCAACAAGTTCTATAGGATTTTTGAAATCTTTATAAAATGCACTAAAAGCAAACATCTGAGCATTTTCTTGAAAGAGTTCCCATCTTAGATCATAGTTAATTGTTAATGTAGAAAATAAATCGATATTACCAATAAAAGTTGTTGAGGAGACTGGATCAAAAATTTGTGCTATAGATTTCTCTTTGAATGATGGTCTTGCTATAGTTTTTGATCCTGAAAATCTTAAATTTGATTTTTCAGCTATACTGTAGATTAAATTGATTGATGGAAAAAAGTCTAAATCATCTATTAAATTATGTTGATCATAAACAACGTCTCCTTGTTGAGTTTGTCCTGTATACCATAAGTTATAATTTTCAGCTCTAAGACCAACGATTGATCTTAAATTTTCTCCAACAAAGAATTCATTTAATATATAAAAAGCAAGATTAGTTTGTTTTGCACTATAAGTATTTGAAATCTCATAATTTCCATTAACATAACTTCCTTGATTTGAATCTATAGTCCAAAGATTTTCTTCTTTTAATACCTCATTGGCATCTCCAGTCCATTTATAATCATATTCTCTTCTTATATAGATTCTATAGTTTAATATCTCAAAATCTCTTTCTTTTTGAGTATAATATCCACCTAATTTAAATTTTGATTTCCTAGAAAATAAATTATATTTTTTTGATAAATCAATTTTTCCACCTATGTTGTATTCAGATAAATATCTCCATAATCTTGTTGGATCTCCAGATTCACTTGGTTCAATTGTATACTTGTTTTCATCGAATCTAAATGGAGTAAGCCTTAAATCTAGATCATTTGTCTTAGACAATGTTGGGGAAAATTTCCAATTTAATTCAAATGAAGCATCATTAGTGGTATGTTTTCCTTCTAATAATAAATTAGATATAGATCTTTCTCCATATTCTAAAGCATCTTTGTAAACTTCTACACTATTTTCCCATAGATATTCTTGGAAAAAATTTCCTGCCTTTGATTCTCCATTTTGAAGGCGCATTATATTAAGTTTAATTTTTGATTTTTTACTTTTAAAAGCAACACCTAATAGACCACTTGCGAAAGATTCTTTCTTTCCTAAGCTTCCTCTTTGATATCTATCTATTACTAATTTGTTTATTGTATTATCTGAATTATCTTTTCTATGCCAATAGTTTTCATAATTTCCATAAAAGGTAGAACTACTCTTATATGATATTGATGAAATTAAACCAAGAAAATTATTTTTTAGTTTAAACTGATTTCCATATGTAATTCCTAAACTGTAATCCATAAAATTCTGATCTTTTCTGGCAGCTAATTCAGGATTGAAAGATCTTGTATATTCAGTCAGTTTTGGATCAGAATCAACAGTTAAAGGCAATTCTAATTTTTTATCGATAGGTAAACTTCTTGAACCATCATCATAACCTAGCCAATCTGTTTTACCTCCATTATAGGTTAAAAAGTTTTTATTAAAATGATGAGATGGTTTGAGCTTACCACTAACAGAAATTGAAAATTCTCTTTCTTCAGGAAAATCTTTTGTTTCAATATTTATTATTCCACCTGTAAAATCAGCTGACATATCAGCCGATGAAGATTTTAAAACAATAACATTTTTTATCAAATTTGTAGGAAAAATATCCATTTGTAATGTATTTCTATCTGGATCTAAACCAGGAATATCCATACCATTTAAAATGGTTTTAGTATATCTATCACCTAAACCTCTAACAAAAACATATTTGCCTTCTTGAATGGATACTCCAGGAACTCTTTTTATTGCACCTGCGATATCGCTATCTCCAATTTTTTTAAAGTTTTCAGATGATATTCCATCAATAAGATTTGGAGACTTTCTTTGAACATTTAATAAAGCGGCTTCAGTATCAGTAATTTCTTGCGCAGTAACTACAACTGCATCTAATAATTCTGTTTCATATCCTAAACTGGCAGTTAGGTTGGTCACTTCACCTTCTGATATAATAACATTAGTAATTTCTAAATTTTCATATCCAACGTATGAAAAAATAATTATATATTCTCCTGCTTCTAAATCAAATGAATAACTACCTTCAAAATCTGTTGTTGTTCCAATTGTCGTTTCTTTAACTTGAACAGTTGCAAAAGGAAGACCTTCTTGACTTATTTTATCTTTAATAATACCTCTAAGTGTTCCAGTTTGAGAGAAGGAATAAAATGAAATAAAGAGGAAGAAAGTAATAAAGTTTTTATTCATTTTAATCAAAAAAAAAGACTCAACTAAGTTATAGCTGAGTCTTTATTTTATTGTTAAAATTATGTTATTTAATTATTAAGTTAGTTTAGTTTATTAGCCCTTTTGCTTTAGTCCATGTCCAATCAAAACCACTTAAATCAGTTCCAACTGTTGCAGTTGTTACCGCAGTTATTGCAGGAGATCCAGATGCATTGTTAAGCATTGTTCTTGTTCCTCCAATTTCTGGACAGATATTTAAAATATCACTATCAGCTGCATTCAATTTCACTTCCCATTTATCAAAAGTTAAAGTATTTGCAGCATAAGTTCCATCAGAACCAGAGCTCAATGAGATGTCACCATCACCAGCAGGAGGAAAATTAGAAGCGTATATGTTTTTATTAGATCCTACTGCTTTCTTTCTAAAATCAGCAATTTCACTTTTAGCAGTACCACCAATACCAATTAATGTAACTACATCAAGAGTGTAACCCGCAACCATAGAACCTTCAGGTCCGTCTATTTCAAGAGCATGATCAGACCCAGCACCTTGAACAACAAGTGCATTAGTAATCTTACCTGAATAAGATTGATCTATATCTATTCCATCATCATCATGAGCTGTTGTTAAACAGTAATCACAGTCTACAGCACCTCCAAAAAATTCGATCCCATCATCTTTATTTGATACTACTTCAACATATGATATTTTAGTGCCTGATCCAACTCCACCAAGGGTAAGACCATTGATTTCATTACCTTCACCTATTAATGCACCTCCATGCCTTATAGAAACATATTTTAAAGTTCCTGAATTGTCCGTGTCATCAGAACCTCCGTAGAGTCCATAAGTATCGCTAGCAGGTATTCCTTCAATCTGAGTTTCATTTATATCTTTACCTTCAGAATCTGAAGCAGAGATCTTAGCTTTTCCTAAAATTAAAATACCACCCCATAAACCAGCATCATCAACAGTAAGATTAGTACCCATTTTCTCACCAATTTTAATGTTATCACTAGTGCCTGTGAAAACAATTGGCTTATCAGCAGTTCCCTCAGCAATAAGTTTACCGCCTCTTTCAACAAGTAAAGCTGAAGCTAATGAACCAGTTCCAGGAGATCCTTTTACAATTGCACCTGCTTCAATAGTAAGAGTATTTCCTGATTTTACAACAACTTTATTGTTAAGAATGTGAATTCTATCTGCTTTCCATGTTTGTGTAGTTACAAAACCAGTGTAATTTACAGGAGCAGGGTCAGTAGTAACATTGATAGTAGCACTTACAGTAGATGATTTGTCTTTAGCATCAGTAACAGTTAAAGTGACTTTACCAGCACCAGCTGTTGTTCCAGCAGTAAAAGTAGCTTCGAAAGTTCCATCAGTTGCGCCAGCATTTGGCACAGCTTTTTGAGCAGCAGTTCCTCCGGTAGCAGCCCATTCTGCAGACTTGAATCCACCTGGTATAGCGCCAGAGAATTTTATATCAACAGCAGTACCTACTTGAACGTCAACTACAGCTCCAGGAGCAACAAGTTGAGGAGAATCAGTACTCTCATCAGTATCAACTACTGGAGTAGTATTATCATCTTCATCACATGCAGTGAATAAGAAGAATGTCAATGTAAATAAAGTAAATAATTTTTTCATAATTTTTTTTTATTATTTAATAACAGTTATACATAATTTTAATCTGCTCAAAAATAGATTTATGATATTAACTTGTCTTTAATTTCATTTCAATTAATGGTTATGAAATAATTAATTTATAATTAATAAAGTTTTAATTAAAAATTAATTT
>CEOP01246324.1_pt1 | contig 10881 bp, 14 predicted proteins | sample 361301 | NCBI WGS metagenome assembly CEOP01 (sample SAMEA2619548, study PRJEB7988) | marine metagenome | biome: marine biome (ENVO:00000447); feature: deep chlorophyll maximum layer (ENVO:xxxxxxxx); material: "saline water (ENVO:00002010), including plankton (ENVO:xxxxxxxx)" | depth 55 m
TTGGCAACGAGACGCTCTACCACTGAGCTATGCCCGCAAATTTATAATTAGTATAATTAATTTATTCGTTTACGTAAACAGATACTCCAAAAAGTTTTTCAATTTTTTATCATTTATATCTTCATTTATGTATAAATAAAATCCTTATTTGAGGCACATTAATATAAATTGACAGTTATATTTTTTTAATCTTATAATTGCCTAAATGGATAAAAAATTTCCAAAACAAATTCCAATTTTTCCACTAAGTGGAGTAATTTATTTTCCTAGGACTAATTTGCCTTTAAATATTTTTGAAGAGAGATACTTAGACTTAGTAAATGACTCATTTAGAAATGACAAATTAATGGGAATGGTTCAGTCAAAAAGGGAAAATAGTTTAGTTTATAGAGTGGGATGCTTAGGGAAAATTAGCGATTATCAGGAGACCTCGGATGGAAGAGTTCTTATAAATTTAATTGGTATAACAAGATTCGAAATTACTAAAGAAATAACAAGTAAAAAAAAATATAGGGAATTTGAGGTAGACTATAAAAAATTTGATAAAGATTTGGTTGTACCAAACAAAATTGAGGCGGTTTATGATCAATTTAATTTCATGGAAAAAGTTAAAAAATTCTTTGAAAAGAATGGTTTAATGATAAACTGGAAAGAGTTTGAAAAACTTGATGATTCTCAAAGAATAAATACGCTCTCTATGATAGCCCCAATTTCAAATGAGGAAAAACAAAAATTACTTGAAACTGTGACTCTTGAAGATAAAACTAATACTTTACTAAATATTATAAAATTTTACTCTTACGATCATCCTTTTGATAAAGAAACTATTCAGTAGATTTATCAAACATTAATTAATTTGATTTATTCATCGAATTAAAAAAATCTGAATTATTTTTTGTATTTTTTATTTTGGAGATTAGAAATTCAATTCCGTCCATTGTGCCCATTGGGCTAATTATTCGTCTCAAAACATTCATTTTTGATAAATCATCTTTTGCAAACAGAAGTTCTTCTCTTCGAGTTCCAGACCTTGTTATATCTAAAGCTGGGTAGATTCTTTTATCTGCAACTTTTCTATCTAATATTAATTCAGAATTACCAGTTCCTTTAAATTCTTCAAATATCACTTCGTCCATCCTGCTACCAGTATCTATAAGGGCTGTTGAAATAATGGTTAAGGATCCTCCCTGTTCTACATTTCTAGCTGCACCAAAAAAACGTTTTGGTCTTTGTAGCGCATTAGCATCAACACCTCCGGTTAAGACTTTTCCAGAACTCGGGACAACAGCATTATAAGCTCTTCCGAGTCGTGTAATAGAGTCCAAAAGAATTACAACATCCTTCTTATGCTCTACTAACCTTTTTGCTTTTTCTATTACCATTTCTGCTACAGCTACGTGTCTAGATGCAGGTTCATCGAAAGTTGACGAAACCACCTCTCCTTTAACGGATCTTTGCATATCAGTAACTTCTTCTGGCCTTTCATCAATTAATAATACCATTAGATAAATTTCTGGATGGTTAGCTGTTATTGATTGTGCAACATTCTGCAAAATCATTGTCTTACCTGCTCTTGGAGGTGAAACTATTAAAGATCTTTGTCCCTTTCCAATAGGGCTAACTAAATCAATAAGTCTAGCTGTATTATCTGGTTTCTTTTCAACTTTAGTGCTTTCCACTTCTAATTTAATTCTTTTGTTAGGATAAAGTGGAGTAAGGTTATCAAATGCTATTTTATTTCTTCCTTGCTCAGGTTCATCAAAGTTAATTTTATTTACTTTGAGTAAAGCGAAGTACCTTTCAGCATCTTTTGGAGCTCTTACTTCTCCTTCTACAGTATCACCCGTTCTTAATCCAAATCTTCTTATTTGACTAGGACTCACGTAAATGTCGTCTGGACCGGGTAGGTAATTTGATTCTATGGCTCTTAAAAAACCAAATCCATCTTGCAAAACATCTAATACACCTGAAGCACTGATTTGCTCATTTTTTTCTGCTAATTTTTTCAAAATAGCAAAAAGGATCTCTTGTTTTCTCAAAGTACTTGGGTTTTCTATACCAAGTTTTTCTGCTTGAGATATTAAATCAGCTGGGCTTTGTTTTTTTAGTTCTTGTAAGTTCATTTGATTGTTTGAATTTGAGGTAAGTGAGATAAATATAGGCCTTTTTGATAAAATTTCAAGTACTATAATGGTTTAAAAATTACTACAAATATGATGATAATTAGCAATAATGTTGGTACTTCATTGATAATCCTAAAAAACTTTGAACTTTTAGTATTATTATCAATCTGAAAATCTCTTAAAACGGCAAGTAAGTAAAAATGATAACTGGTTAAAATTATAACTAATCCAATTTTAATTTTCATCCATAACAAGCCAATGCTTAAAATACCCTGGGAGTGAATAAGAAGTATGCCAAACACCCAAGACAAAATCATCGCGGGGTTCATAATATAAAAATATAATCTTTTCTCCATTAATTTAAAAGTTTCTGATTGTCCTCTGTTTTCTTTTGTTTCTGCGTGATAAACAAAAATTCTGGGTAGATAAAGCAAACCTGCCATCCATGAAATGACTGCTATGAGATGAAGGGCTTTAAATGCTAAATATGAATTCATTTATAAAATTTTTTTTGTTAATTTCTCAAGTAAATTTATATGATCGTCACTATCGTTTAAACAAGGAACAACATCGTAATTTCTGCCCCCAGATTTTAAAAAGCTTTCTTTGCCTTGTATGGATATCTCTTCAAGAGTTTCGACACAATCAGATGAAAAACCTGGGCAAATTACAAGTATATTTTTTTTTCCTTCTTTTGGTAAATTTTCTAGAGTTTTGTCTGTATAAGGTTTTAACCATGCTTCTGGGCCAAACCTTGATTGAAAAGTGGTCATTATTTCAATGGTTTTGAATTCTTCCGAGAGTAACCTAGAGGTTTTGTGACAATAACAATGGTAAGGATCTCCTTTATCAAAATATTTTTGAGGAATTCCATGATAAGAAGCTAAAATTAGATCGGGCTTCCACTTTAACTCGGCTACCTTGGAATTCAAACTATTCGATAGTGCTTTGATGTAAAGAGGATCAGACTCGTAATGTGGTATTATGTTTAAACTTGGTTGCCACCTCATGTTCATTAAAATTCTGTATACCTCGTCACAAACAGTAGCCGTAGTCGCTGCTGCATATTGAGGATAAAGCGGCAAAACGACAAGTCTTTCACAACCAATTTCGTGTAATTTTTGGATTTTGCTTTTAATGCTTGGGTTTCCATATCGCATAGCGTAATCGACAATTAAATCTTTATTACCAATCCTGTCTAATAACTTTTTTGTTTGCATAATTGTGTAATACCTTAATGGTGACATGTCCTCTTTTTCCATCCATATTTCTTTATACGCTTTTGCGGTTTTTGATGGCCTAAAATTTAAAATAAATAGATTAAGAATTATTTGCCAAAGGAATGGGTTTACCTCTATTACTCTTTTGTCTGATAAGAACTCTTTTAGATACTTTCTTATATCTAGCCAACTTGTGGAGTCCGGTGTTCCTAGATTAACCAAAAGAATTCCTGTTTTACCAAAGTTTATTTTTGGGTGATCTTTGTTCATCTTACAACTAGGTTAACCTTATCTACAATTTTTTTTATAATATCAGGGTTTGTTTCAGGGAGAATACCATGACCAAGATTGAATATGTAGGGATTATTCTTAAAAATATCTAAATACCTGTCTGTTTCCTCTAATATTTCCTTTTCACTTCTTAAAAGAAGCTTTGGATTCATTCCGCCTTGTATACATACTTCGTTAAGATTATTTTTCACCCATACTGGATCGATTTCTTGGTCAATGTTTATTGCGTCTGGTTTTACTTTGTCTAAAAATTTTTTGTAGTTTTCTTTTAAGCCTTTTGGAAAACAAATTACAGGTATTTTATTGTCTTTACAAAAGTTAACTAAATTTTTATTAGGTGTAAAACAATATTCATCTAAATTTTCTTCTTTGATAAGGCCAGCCCAAGAATCAAAAATTTGTATTATATCGGCTCCAGCATTTTTTTGATGTATTATATGAAGTTTTAAAAACTCTTCTAATTTTTTAAAAACTAGTTTAATTTCTTTTTTGTTTTCTATTGTTATCTTTTTGTTTAGATTGTTTTTATTTTTAAGATTATATAAATAAATTATTAGTGTCCAGGGAGCTCCAACAAAAGCTATTAGAGATTTATCTTTTTTAAGTGTGTTTCTGGTTTTCTTTATCGTTTCATAAACAGGTTTTAATGTCGATAAATAATCTTTTTCCTTTATTTCTAAAAACTTAGCTATATTAAAATTAGGACTCCATGGGCCCTCTTTGTCCTTGAATTCTATTTGTTGCCCTAAAGCATGAGGGATGACCAATATATCTGAAAAAACAATTGCTGCGTCTAAGTTAAATCTCTTCATAGGTTGTAATGTTATTTTAGTCGCTAAATTACTATTAAAACATAATTTTAAAAAATCTGGATTTTGTGATCTTAATTCTCTAAATTCTGGAAGATACCTTCCTGCTTGTCTCATAAACCAAACTGGTACACAAGAATTATCTTTATTAATTAAACAATTTATTAATTTACTCATATATTAAATAATATATTGATAAGAGTAGTTATTGTAATAGGTCATGTTAGTATCGACTATATTTAATTATACCTTGTTTTAAACACTTTATGCCCACTAACTAGTTAAAATTTGCTGTTATTTGAATTATTAATTGAATTATACTCACAGTTTAAAGTTTTTATGTATAAAATAATTCACATCGAATAAAATGTAACAAATATGTTAATTAATGTGTGTAATTTTTTTTTATTTTGTAACGTAGTATATAAAACAAAGTTATTCGATTTTAACTAACAAAATTATGAACGAAAAATACAATGTATATCTTATCTCGGACTCCACAGGCGAAACTCTGGATAGAATATTTTTATCGCTTCAATCACAATTTCAAAATTTTAAATATGATAAAAAAGAATTCTTTTTTGTTAGAACACAACAACAAGTTGATAAAATTATAGAAGAAGGCATGAACAGCACTAACACTATTATTTTATATACAATAGTAGAAACTAAATTAGCTAAATATCTGTCAAAAAAATGTGAAGGCTCTAACATTCCGTGCTTCGGTGTATTAGGTAACCTAATTTTGGCTTTCTCTAAATTATTAAATCAAAAAGCTATTCACAAGCCAAGCGCACAACATGTTCTTGATGAAGAATATTACAAAAGAATAGAAGCTATACAATTCACAATGTCCCATGATGATGGCAAGAAAACAGAAGATCTGATGAAATCTGACATTATATTATTAGGGGTTAGCAGAACCAGTAAAACGCCCACATCAATTTATTTGGCCAATAGAGGTTTTAAAACAACAAATATACCCTTAATACCCAATCAAGATATTCCTGATTCTTTAAAAAATGACAACTCTAAAGTTTGTATAATTGGATTAATAGCAGATCCAGACAGATTGTCTGATATAAGAAGAAATAGAGTTGCTCTGATGCAAGAGAACAGGTCTTCAAATTATACTGATATATCCTCTATTAAAAAAGAAGTAGAAGTGTCTAAAAATTTATTCAGAAAATATAATTGGCCAACCATTGATGTAACAAGGAAATCAGTAGAAGAAACTGCGGCTTCAATAATTAAAATAATAGAGATAAAAAAAAATAAATGAAGATTATTTTAGCTTCTAAAAGCGGTGTGAGAAAACAAATTTTGGATAAATATGATTTACAATCCGATGTTCAGCCTTCAAATGTTGATGAAGACCAGGTAAAAGAGTCTCTATTAGCTAATGGAGCAGATCCTGAAATTATTTCAAAAAATTTAGCCGAGCTTAAATCAACCAAAGTAAGTATAAAGAACCCGGATAAATTAGTACTTGGTGCTGATAGCGTTATTTCTCTTAATTCACACTTAATAAATAAGCCCTCGAATAGAGACGAAGCATTAGAAATTCTGAGAAAATTAAATGGACAGAAACACTTTCTAATTAGTTCAGTTTGTATTTCGAAAAACGGCTCTATGATTTGGAATTATACAGACAAATCAGAGTTAAAAATGAAAAAGCTATCGCTTTCTGAATTAAAGTCATACTTAGAAAAAATAGATACAAAAACACTTACTTCATATGGAGTTTATCAAATTGAAGCAGATGGATTGAACTTATTTGAATATATTAAAGGAGACACAGATTCTATTATGGGTTTGCCTATAAAACAGATAAAAGAATATATTAACAACTACCGAATATGAATACAAAAAAATTTGCTATTATTGGAGATCCAATATCACATTCTCTTTCCCCAATAATGCATAATTACTGGTTTAAAAAATATAATATTCAAGCTCAATATGAATTGCTGCATATCAAAGAGAGTGAAATACAAAAAGTTATAGAAAAAATAAAGAAAAAAGAAATAGCAGGTATAAATGTAACGTTGCCTTATAAAAAATCTGTAATACCGTTTTTATCTAAAACCATTAATGATGCACAAGAAACTCATTCAGTTAACACTATTATGCTAGATGACAATGACGATTTAATTGGTGAAAATACAGATGTTTTCGGCTTTCAGGCCGCATATTTAAAACTATTTCCTAATAATAAGAATAATATGAAAGCTTTAATTTTAGGTGCAGGAGGGGTTGCACCTTCAATTATATTAGCTTTATTAAAATCAAGTATAACCAATATATCAATTTCAAATAGAACTTACGAAAAGTCACTTTTTTTAAAGCAAAAATTTAAAGAAATTAATCTTATTAAGTGGGAAAAATATCCAGATGAGCTAAGCAAATTTGATATTTTAATTAATGCTACCAGCTTAGGATTAGTTCCAGGCGAAGAACCTAAAATTAAACTTAGCAACCTTAAAAAAAGCATGGTCTTTATTGACACAATCTATAATCCACAACAAACAAAATTAATAAAGTTATTTAAATCTCATAATCTAAAAACTTTTAATGGTTTAAATATGCTAATTTATCAAGGACAAAAATCATTTTATTTATGGAACAAAATAAACCCTGAAATTGACGATGATCTTGTTGGGCTTTTGGAGTCTAAAATAAACAAATGAAAATTGGAATAACAGGATCAATATCTTCAGGAAAATCATCTGTAGCTAAAATTATATGTAAGAATAAAGACATACTTTTTAGTGCAGATGAAGTGGTTCAAGATATATACAAGTCCAATAAATTCAAAAAAAAAATAGTAAAAAAATTTAAAATTAAAAATACAAACATTAAAAAGGAGCTGAAAAAAAAGTTATTATGTGGAAAAATTTCTTTAAAATCCCTAGGAAAATTAATTCATCCACTTGTAAGACAAAGAATGAGAAATTTTTATAAAAAAAATAAAAATAAAAAAATATTATTTTTCGAAATTCCTTTATTAATCGAAAGCAAACTAATAAGTTTCTTTGATTTTATAATTTTAGTTGTTTCTCCTAGAAAACAAAGATTAAAAAGATATCAGAAAAATGGAGGAGATAAAAAAATGTTTAATCTTTTAGATAAAAGTCAAATATCGGCAAAAAAAAAAATAAAATACTGTGATTATTTAATTGTTAATAACAGATCAAAAAGTGTTCTCAAAAAAAAAGTTAATGATATTATAAATTAATATGTCAGAAATTTTTTTAGATATTGAAACAACAGGCCTATCATTTAGTGATGGTCACAAAATAGTTGAAATAGCTTGTATTGAAACAAATGAATTAATACCGACTAAAAGAGTATTTCACAAACTAATAAACCCAGAAAGAAAAGTTCCAGAAGAAGCTTATAAGATTCATGGTTTTTCATCTGAATTTTTAAAGAATAAACCAAAATTTTCAGAAATAGCCGATGATCTGATTGCTTTTATCAAAGATTATGATTTGATCATTCATAACGCACCATTTGATTTACCTTTTATAAATAATGAACTTAAATTAATTAAAAAAGACTTAATAAAAAAAAATAAAATAATTGACTCATTAGAACTTGCGAGAGGAAAATATCCAGGGGCATCAAACTCTTTAGATGCACTTTGCAGAAGATTTAATATTGATTTATCAAAAAGAACTAAACATAATGCTCTTTTAGATTGCGATTTATTAAGAGAAGTTTATATAAATTTACTTGACGCTAAAGAACCAAAGCTCATATTTAATACAAGTTTAGAAAATAAAAGGTCAAAAAGTGATAACCTTAACTATTCTAAGAAAATTGTTGAAATTACACATTCTGAATTAGATATGCACAAAATATTTTTAAATTCTGAGCTTAAAAAAAATTATTATTAATTTTTCCTTGAAAGGTATAACTTTTTAAAATCTATATTTTCATCTATATTAATTTCTCTGAAACCTGAATTTTCAAATACATAAATAAAAATTTTTCTTAATTCTGGATAAATTTTATGAGGAATTTGGACTAATATAATTTCTTCCAATTTCTTTTTATCAGTTAAATCCTTATCTAACTCAACCAATGTAGAATAAGTTGCTAGGGCATTAATATATTCAATGTCTTCGTTTTTTGGAACTAGATTTAAAGTTGTCTGTACTTCTATAATATTGTCTTTGTATCTGTTACTTTTAATATCAATCTTAAATTTGTAATTTGATATATTTTTAGTTAAAGTTAAAAATTTATCAGGTTTAGATATATCAAAATCTATTTTTTTTATATATTTCGCGATTACCTTATAACTCATCTTTTTTTTCGTCTATGACTTCGGCCTCTATTGTTTTGTCGTTATTCTCTTGATTTTTATTTTTCTTAATAAACAAAGAAACCAATGTCTTTCTCGTAAAAGGTACTAATAGCAAGAAACCAATTATGTCAGTAAAAAACCCAGGAATAATTAAGAAAAGAGCGGCTATAGCAATTGATGCTCCTGATAAAATTTCATATATAGGAATTTTATTTTGATAAATATTTATAAAACCTGATCTTAAAGTTTTAATTCCTTGGACTCTTGCAAAATAGACACCCACAAAAGCAGTAAAAAAAATCAATAGAATCGTATTAAATGCGCCAATATTCTCCCCAATTTTAATAAAAAGCAATATTTCTATTACTGGTATTGCGATAATAGCAATTAGTATTGTGTTCATTTGTCTGATACAAAAATATATTATTAATGTATATTTAGCAAATAATGAGCAGTAATTTTGGATATATAGACATCATTTTGTTAGCTATGATAGCTGGGTTTATAATACTTAGACTAAGGAGTATTTTGGGAAGAAAAACTGGCCACGAGGATAAGATTTATCGAGGTTTTCCAGAAAAAAAATTCGAAGAATTTCAAAAAAAGCAAGAAACTAAATATACAAAATCTAATCAAGATAATCTTGAGGGAGAAGAAAAAGCAAAATTTATTAAAGGCGCCGAAATAGCATATGAAACAATAATTACCTCTTTTGCAAAAGGAGATAAAAAAACTCTTAAAGGTCTATTAACGCCAGATATGATAGAAAATTTTGATCGAGCAATAACCGAAAGAGAGAAACTAGGAATAAAATCTGAGCTTACTTTTATTGGTATGAAGAAGTCTGATTTAGAAAATTACGAAAAGATTCAAAACAATATTTATGCAACTGTAAAATTTGTATCGGATATTATTTCAGTTAAAAAAGATAGCACTGATAAAGTAATACAAGGCAATCCTGATCGCATCAAAACCGTTACAGATCAATGGCGATTTACTAAAAAAGCCTCTAGCAGTAGCCCCAATTGGTATTTAGCTGAAATACTGAGTAAGTGAAAAAAAAAGATACCTTATCAAAAAAAGATTTAGAAGATTGGAAAAATTTTATTGAGGACCCATCTCAAGTTACAGATAAAGATAATAAAAATTTTAGTAGCAGTTTAAATAGATCAATATTCAAATTTGATCTACATGGCTTCACTTTAGAAGACGCAAATAAACAAGTTAAAGAAATAATTATATCTTGTAGTCTAAAAAAATTTAAAGAAATACTACTTATTACTGGAAAAGGACTACACTCACGAGATAATGATGTCTATAAATCATCTAGATTAAGTAAACTAAAATACTCTGTACCTGAATACATTAAATCAGATCCAGAAATTGCAAACAAAGTATTGTCAGTAACTACTCCTTCGCAAAAAGATGGTGGTGAAGGGGCCATTCTAATTAGATTAAAAAAACTATAAAATAAACTTAGACAAATCAGTATCTTTTACTAAATCACCTAAATTTTTTTGAACAAATTCTTTGTCTATAACTATTTTTTCTCCAGCTCTATCAGTTGCATTAAAACTTATATCGTCAAGAACTTTTTCAATAATTGTATGTAGTCTTCTAGCACCAATGTTTTCAATCGAAGAGTTTACTTCTGTCGATATCTTTGCAAGCATCTCGATCCCATCATCTTTAAATTCTAAATCTACATTCTCTGTTTTTAATAATGCCTTATACTGTTTTATAAGACTGTTATCTGGTTCCTTTAATATTCTTATAAAATCTTTTTCATTAAGTGCACTTAGCTCAACTCTTATTGGCAGTCTTCCTTGTAGTTCTGGAAGTAAGTCTGAAGGTTTTGCAAGTTGGAACGCCCCAGATGCAATAAATAATATATGATCAGTTTTAATTGGTCCGTGTTTTGTGTTTACAGTTGTACCTTCTATAAGTGGTAAAAGATCTCTTTGAACTCCCTCTCTTGATACGTCTCCGCCTACTCTATCTCCTCTAGCGGAAACTTTATCTATCTCATCTAAAAAAACTATTCCATTATCTTCGGTTGATTTTTTTGCTTCCTGTACAATCTTATCTTCTTCAATCATTTTATCTGACTCTTGAGCAACTAA
>CEOP01086750.1_pt1 | contig 10879 bp, 9 predicted proteins | sample 361301 | NCBI WGS metagenome assembly CEOP01 (sample SAMEA2619548, study PRJEB7988) | marine metagenome | biome: marine biome (ENVO:00000447); feature: deep chlorophyll maximum layer (ENVO:xxxxxxxx); material: "saline water (ENVO:00002010), including plankton (ENVO:xxxxxxxx)" | depth 55 m
TTTTTAATAAAGGTTTAATACTTGCACTATTTGTTAGTATTGTAACATTACTTTTGATTTGGCTTTATTCTGAAGATAGACTTAGTAAAAATGTATTGACATATTTTTTTATTGGTATTCTTGCAACAGATTTATGGATTATCAATAATGAGTTTCTTTCTTTGAAACCATCAAAGAGCATGGAAAATCAATTTTATGAAACTAAAGACATTCTTTTTATGAAAAATGATACTAGTAGATTCAGGATTTATCCTGTTGATGAGTTTAACTCTAATAAATTTGGATATTGGAATATCGAATCAATCGGGGGATATAGAGCAGTTAAGCTTAGACACTATCAAGACCTAATGGATAAATCTAACTTTCGCAAACCTGAATTATTAAATATGCTTAATGTGAAGTATCTAATTACAAGGAAAAAAGTTAAGAGCAGTTCATTTAAGCAGGTACCTGGAATAACTAATTTATATGAAAACCTTGATATGCTTCCTAGAGCTTGGTTTGTTAGTAATATAACAAATGTTAACGATCAAGAATCATCGCTATCTAAAGTAATGGATATTTCTTTTAGGCCAAAAAAGACTGCAGTCATTGTAAATTATAATGGTCCAGAATTATCTAGTTCTTTAGATGGCTCGATTGACTCAATATCCTATTCAACTAATAATATTAAATTAAATTGTCAAACTAATGGTGGCGCATTATTAGTTCTATCTGAAATATTTTATCAACCTGGATGGAAATGCAAAATTGATGGTGTGATTACTCCAATATATCAAACCAATCACATACTGAGATCAGTTTATGTCCCAGATGGAAGTCACAATATTGAATTCTATTATGATAGTACGAATTGGAAAATTGCTAGAATTATTTCAAGGTCTTCTTTCTTTATATTATTAATATTTTTAGGTGTTATTTTATTTAGGGAAAATAAAATAAAATTACTATGATTTCTTCTTATCGCCATATAGGCAATATAAAAGGCGGAATTTTTTTAATAGGTATTTTATTAGTTATTGGCTTATTTAGTTATACTAGTCATTTATCATCTCAATTACGTGAAGATAATAGACAAATTGTAAAATTATATGCGGAAATCATTGCGGCGACTGTAAAGGATGATTCTAATACAAATATTGATTTTGTTTTTGATAATATTATAAAAAAAGTAAAGTTTCCTATTATTCAGTCTGATCGTAATAAGGTTCCTCAGTTATGGACAAATCTTCCAACTGATATTAGTTCAATGAGTGATCGGCGTACTCTTTTAGTGTCAATGGACAAGATTAATAATCCTATACCGTTAATATTTAATGATAAAGTTAGTGGGCCTATTACTTTTGGGTATTTACATTATGGTGACTCAAAGCTTATTCAAAAAATTCAAATATGGACTTATATAGAGCTTTTGTCGATTGGTATTTTCGTACTTTTTGGTTTTTTTGGGTTTTCATTTATTCGCAATAGTGAAAAACAGCATATATGGATTGGCTTATCTAGAGAGACAGCTCACCAGTTGGGCACACCAGTATCTGCTTTATTAGGTTGGTTAGATCTTTTAAAAAATGATAATGCTATTGTGAAAAAAATCATACCAGAACTTGAGTCAGATATTGAAAGGCTTCAGCAGGTTAGTAGAAGATTTAGTAAGATGGGTTCTAATCCTGAAATTGAATATTTTGATCTTTCAAAAAGAGTTGAAGATGTTTTAAACTATCTAAATCGCAGGATACCAACTCTTGGGAAAAAAGTAGAATTGATTAATGATATAGAAAAAAATATTTCAATTAAGGCAAATGGAACACTGATTTCATGGGCTATTGAAAATTTAATTAGAAATAGTATTGATTCTATTACGAATGATTCTGGATTAATTCGTATAAGTATGAATCAAGGTTATAATAATGTTAAAATAAGAATATCAGATAATGGGTGTGGCGTGCCTAAAAAAGATTGGAAAAATATTTTTAGACCGGGATTTAGCACAAAAAAATCTGGGTGGGGACTGGGGCTATCATTATGCCAGCGAATAATCAATGAAGTACATAAAGGGAGCATATATATATTAGAATCCAATAAAGGTGTTGGGACTGTTTTTGAAATTAATATTCCATCTTTATAAAAAACTTTTATTCTTATATTCAATTTTATTCTTTTACTAGTAAATTATATTCTAAAATAATAGAATTATAATGGATTTTCTTTTCGCACAATCACAACCAGTACAAAGTAGTGGAATTTTAAGCTTCTTACCATTTTTATTAATAATGGTAATATTGTATTTCTTTATGTTAAGGCCGCAGGCTAAAAAACAAAAAGAAAAACAAGCGATGATTAGTAATCTTAATAAAGGTGATAAAGTTATTACTATGGGGGGTATTATTGGTACAGTAAGTGGTTTTAAGGAAAAGGGTAAAATTATAACTTTAAAAGTTGATAATAACACTACATTAACTTTTAATAGGTCTGCAATAGCAGGATTATCTGGAAAGATTAGCGATGAGGATTTAGGGTAATGTCTGTTATCGAAGTAGTACATTATGGGAACCCAATTCTTAAAAAAAAATGTAAGACTGTTATAGATTTCTCAGAACTATCAAATTTTATTGAGAATATGTTTGATACAATGTATGAAGAAGAAGGTATTGGCCTTGCCGCAAATCAGGTAGGTGTTGATATGAATCTTTTTGTGATAGATATTTCTCATACTGATGATAATGAATCGCCTAGAGTTTTTATTAATGGTCAGATTATATCGTATGAAGGCGAATGTATTTTTTCTGAAGGATGTTTATCAATCCCTAAGGTTTCCTTAGATGTGACTAGACCAGAAAAAATTATTTTTAAATATCAAGATATATATGAAAAATGGCATGAAGAGGAATTTGAAGGACTGTTAGCGCGTGCTATTCAGCATGAAATGGATCATCTCAATGGTGTCTTAATTATTGATTTAGTTAGTGAGATGCAAAGAGCAAGTGTTAGTCAGGAAGTAAAAAAAATAAAGAAAAATTCTGAGCTGAAATTAAAGCAACAATCAATTGCTAGAGGGTTTGTTCTTTAGAATTATATTTACCTCAATAATTTCACCAAAATGGTGTTGCTAATATGAAAATAGCATTTATGGGAAATCCTTCGTTCGCTTTACCTCCTCTTGCGGCGATTTCTAATAGTAGGCATGAAATTAAAGCAGTTGTATCAAATCCTCCTAAACCAATGGGTAGGAAAAGAATTTTAAAGCATACAGAAGTTGGCAGTTTTGCTTTAGAAAATAAAATAGATTTAATAGAGCTAGATTCATTTAACGATGAAGTTTATAAAAAATTAATATCTATAGATGTTGATATATTTGTTGTCGTTGCCTTTCGTATTTTACCAGAAAAATTTATTTCGATACCAAAATTTGGATCAATCAATCTACATGCTTCTATATTACCAAAATATAGAGGAGCAGCTCCAATCCAATGGGCTTTAATGAATGGTGAAAATACTACAGGTGTAAGTGTGTTTCAGATCGAAAAAAAAGTCGATACTGGAAAAATTATTATTCAGAATAAATTGAAGATTGAAAAAAATGATAATTTTGAAATAATCTCGGATAATTTGTCAAATATTGGTGCAAAGGCATTAATAAAATCTTTGAATCTTCTTGAAAAAGGTGATGTGGATTTTATTAAGCAAGATAATTCTATTTTTACAAAAGCGCCTAAGATTTCAAAAGATATGCTATCTATTAGATGGGATTGGTCTGCAGAAAAAATAAACAATTGGATTCGTGGTTTATCTCCTAGGCCAGGTATGACAACAAAATTACAGAATAAAAAAATCAAAATATTAAAAGCGAGTGTTGTAAATACTCATTCAGAAAATGAGCCTGGGAAAATAAAAATTATTGAAAATAAAAAACTTCAAGTTTACACTGGGAAGGGATTGATTTCTATTTTAGAGATTCAACAAGAAGGTAAGAAGTCTTTACCAATTGAACAGTTTTTGAGAGGAATAAATATAGTTGAAAGTGACTTATTTTATTAATGGTATCATCTCGTAAAATGGCTACAAAGATTTTAAATAGTTTTGATACTAATAATGAAAAATTATCATTAATTATAGAACGTAATTTTAAAAACAATCATCTTCCTTCATCTGAAATAAAAAGAAGTAGGGTTATAATTAATGAAGTAATTAGACGTCGTGGAATACTTGATTATATTATTGAAAAATGTTCAAGGAAAAGAATTAATCAAATACAGCCTAAGCTTAGGAATATTTTAAGAATAGGCTGTTATGAATTACTATTTGACAATTTTATTCCAGATTTTGCCTCTATTCATTCTATAGTGGATCTCAGTAAAAAAGTTATTAATAAAAAAACTGGCGCTATGGTTAATGCTGTAATGAGGAATATACAACGTCAACATAAAAATAACCCCAAATGGGTTGACTCAATAATAAAAAAAAAGGTTCACTTAGGTTATCCGGAATGGTTAGTCAAAAAATGGACAAAACAGTTTGGTAAGTTAAAAACTGATAGATTATGTTCAAATTTTTTGAATAAAACTTCTATGTTTATAAGATTAGATGAAAATCAATTAGAAATAAATGATGTCATTAATATTTTAAACGAATCTAATATTGAATTAAAACAGCATAATGAATTAAAGAATTTTTTAGAGGTTATCAAAGGTCAGGATAAGATTATAGATAATGAATTATTTAAATCAGGTATCTTATCTATACAAGATCCTGCTTCTGGTGCGGTTGTTTCTTTGGTAAATCCACAAATAGGAGATACTATATTAGACGTATGTGCGGCTCCTGGGACGAAATCATTATTAATGTCTCAAAAAGTTGGTCCAAATGGAAAAATTTTTGCTTCTGATAAAAATATAAAGCGAGTAGAAAAAGGGATAAATGATGTTAATAGGCATAAAAAAGATAATATATCATGGTCCATTTTAGATGCTACGAAAGATGAATTCCCCATATGTAAAAAAATTCTTATTGATGCTCCTTGTACAGGGACGGGTGTTATAGGAAGAAGGCCTGATATAAAGTGGCGAATTAATAAAAAAGATATAAATACTATGGCTAGATTGCAAGAGTCTATACTTGATCATATGTCTGATTTTTTAATGCCTGGGGGAAAAATAATATATTCAACCTGTTCGCTTGAGTTTGAAGAAAATACTGAAATTGTTAAAAAATTTCTTTTTAAACATCAAGATTTTACTATACTTCCATCTAATGCATTATTGCCTAGCTCTTGGGTAAATTCAGATGGTTTTTTAATGACAATGCCATATGAATCAAAAACTGATGCGCTTTTTGCTGCAATATTATTAAAAAAAAAATGAGAATAAATTTTAAATATTATTTTTTAAGTCTAAGTATTCTTATCGCTTTTAGTGTTTTTATTACAGACATTATTATAATGCCTATATATGTAAGACATGGTGAAGGAAGTTATATGGTCAATATAAAAGGTAAGACTATTGATTATGCAATCGATATATTATCGTCTGAGGGTCATAAAGGGATTATCTCAGATACGCTTTTTTCATCATCTTTTAAGTCTGGAACTGTAATAGATCAATATCCATCGCCTAATATGAGGGTTAAAGAGGGCCGAACTGTAAGACTAACAATAGCTCATCCAGAGAAAATGGTACTTGTTCCTGATTTAATTGGAAGATCTGAGAGGAGTGCAGAGCTCGATATTAGGCAAGTTGGATTAGAGATTGATACAGTATATAAAGAATATAATTCAGATGTTCCTTTCGGGAATGTTACGTGGCAGTATCCTAAAGGGGGGGATTTACTTAGTCGAGGGATGGGCATTCATTTAACAATAAGTTTAGGTGTTCCTCCAAATTTTTTTCAAGCACCCAATGTATTTGGTTTGAGTAAAAAAAAGGCTATTAATGCACTTGAAAAATCAGGGTTTTTTCTTGGGAAAGTATTCTATAGACAAAATGAAGATTTGATCCCATATACCGTTCTTGATCAATCTCTAAAACCCGGAACAGTATTGGAAAAGCCAACAGCAATAGACCTCACAATAAGCGTGCTTGATATGCAAGATATATTCAATAATATTATAGATTAGTGCAAAAAAATAAAACTAATGAGCTTTTTAGAAAAGCTATACACATTTCTAATATAATTATTCCTTTAGGGTATCTTTACATATTTCAAGAGAAAATTGAAATGTTAATGATTTTATCATTTTTTTTGATAATATGTTTTTTTATTGAAATAGCTAGAAGAAAAAACAATAAAGCTCTAAGTTTTTTTAATCAATATTTTAGTTTTATGATGAGAGAAAATGAAAAACAAGGAGCCTTAACAGGCGCGACATGGGTTTTTGTTGGGGCATTATTCACTGTTTTATTAATACCTGCCCCATTTAGTATACTTTCGTTATTATTTTTATCAGTAGGAGATACATTTGCTGCAATTATTGGGATGCAATTTCCTTATTTAAAGTTAGGGGAAAAAACTTTATCTGGTTCAATAGCAGGCTTTATTGCATGTATTGTATCAGGATTAATTATTGATATTCACATAAGTCATGATGTCTTAATTTTTGGAGCTTTTATGGCAATGTTTATAGAAATAATGCCTTTATCATTTGATGATAATGTGACGATACCAGTTTTTTCTGGTTTTTCAATGTATTTTTATAATATAGTAGTATGACATTTTTATATCCATCTTCTCTGTTTTTATTGTTTGCTATAGCTATACCAATAGCAATTCATTTATTGAATCGTTTTAATGTAAAAAATGTTGAATTTAGTACAATTCGTTTTCTTAAAAGTTTAGAAAATAATGCAATAAAAAAAATAAAATTTAAAAAATTCATTCTTCTTTTATTAAGGTTAGGAATTATAACATCTCTGGTGCTTATGCTTGCAAGGCCTGTAACAAAAGGTTTTATGCCAGGTTGGATATCAGCTGAATTAGAATCCAGATTGTTATTGGTGATAGACAATTCTTCAAGTATGAGTGGTAAAGTTAATACACAGACATTACTTGATATTGTGAAAAAGACAGCAAAAGATTTGTCTCAAATATTCAGCGAAAACACTACCGTTAATATTGTTCAAACTTGTCCACCAAAAATATTGTATTCAGGGAAAGTTACTGATTCATCAATACCATTAATTATTGATCAAATAAATCAAACTGTAAAATATGATAATATTTGGACATTAGTTGATTCTTTGACGAAAACGATTCAAGCAACTGAACCAATAAAAGAGTGCATCATTTTAAGTGATTTTCAGAATAATACTTTTCCTGATAATCGGTTGTCTGATGATTGGAAGTTCTATCTTTTAAATGCAGGTAAAATTAATAATAATCTATCAATTAATAATTTAGAAGTGGTCAGTAGAATAAAAGTTCCAGACCAATTACTAAAACTGAAAACAAGTATAAAAAATAATGGTAACATAAAAATAACTAATTCACCCATTAATCTTTTTTTTGATGAAAATCGTGTTGGTCAGGTAATCTCTGAATTTGATAAAGGTTCAAATAAAGAATTTGTTTTTCAAGCCTACCCTGATAAAAAGGGCGTACTGACTGGTAGTATTAAACTTCCTAATGATGATTATTTAATGGATAATATTTGGTATATGACTGTACCTATTTTAGATAAGATTAATTGTTTAATGATTGGCAGTAGTGATGAAGAAATTGAGATGTTTAAATTAATTGTAGATGCGATTGATCCTGATAAGCAATTAATTGATTTTGATTCAAAAAAACTTCCTGTAGTTAATAGATTATTCGTTGATGAAATTGATATTTTAATTATTCATAATCCAGAAGCATTTACAGAATCTGCCTTTGATGAATTGGATATATATCTTCAAGAGGGCGGTGGATTGATTTGGTTCAGTGGAGGTATGGAGATTGACCCAGCTTATAATAAATATTTTTCTAATTTTAATTTCCCAAATGCTATGAATTTAATAGAGTCTGAAAGTGGTTTATTTAATCTGAATTTACCAGATATAGAGGATCATTTTTTGTCTGATATAAGTGTACGAAAACTAAAAAATGAACTGCCTGAATTTTATCGTTATATAAAACATTCATATAACAACAAACATAATGTTCATTTGGAATTAAATAATGGTGACCCGCTTCTTTTAGATTTTAATAGAGGTAATGGTAAAATTTTTTATTTTACATCTCTTATGAATCTAACATGGAGTGATATACCGTTAAGAGGAATTATGGTTCCTCTTATATATAAACTTCTTATTTTAGGTGGAACAGATGAAATAAATACTGCTCCTGTTATTATCGGCGATGTTAAATGGATAACTTTAGGAAGAAATGAGGTAAGAAATCGATGGGAAGTTAAATCGCCATCTGGCGAAATGACGCTTGTTGTTCCAGATTTTAGTAAAGAAAGTTTAAAAATAATAAATACTAATGAATTGGGTATTTATGAGATATATCAAGATGGAAATTATTACTCAGCATTTTCAACATATTTACATTCAAATGAAATCATCCATAAACAGGTAACAAAGAATGAAATATCAGCTGTACTATCAGATGAAATGTATAGATGGATTAATTTAGATAATAATTTTAATAATGTATTTAATGAAACGAGACAAGGTAAGTCATTATGGAAAATATTTTTACTAATTGCTTTTGTTCTTTTTTTATTAGAAACATGGATTGGTCGACCTATTTTAAAAAACATTAAAAATTAGCCTCTAGACTTTGGATAAAGCGCTACTTGTAGGAATAATTCTTCCGAATCATAATAAAATAGATATAGAAAATCATCTTTCTGAGTTAAGCATGCTTGCTGAGACAGCGGGTGTGGAAGTTTTAGGAGAGATTACACAAAATCTATCAAACATAAATCCAGCATTTTATGTTGGAAAAGGCAAAGCAAGTCAGGTCGTAGAAAAAGCTAAGGTTTTAGATGCAAATCTAATTATTTTTGATGAAGAGTTAAGTCCTGCTCAGATAAAAAATTATCATAAATTATCTAAAAATATTAAAGTATTAGATAGGAGTGCACTTATACTAGATATATTTAAAAAACATGCAAAAACTAGAGAAGCAAAAACTCAAGTGGAATTAGCATTATGTCAGTATTTGTTACCTCGATTAACAAGGCAGTGGACACACTTAGAAAGACAAATGGGCGGTGTAGGAACAAGGGCCGGAATGGGAGAGACTCAGATTGAGATTGATAGGCGGTTGATTAGAGATAAAATATCTAAATTAAAATTAGACTTAAAAAAAATAGATTCAGAAAGAATAACTCAAAGTCAAAAGAGGGGAAACGAATTTAGAGTTGCGCTTGTAGGATATACTAATGCTGGTAAATCAACATTATTTAATTCTTTAACTGGGAATGATGTTTATGTTCAAGACCAATTATTCGCAACACTTGATACAACAGTAAGAAAACTAAGACTTAATAAAATGCATCGAGTTCTTATTAGTGACACTGTGGGCTTTATTAGAAAATTACCCCATAATCTGGTGGCTTCCTTTAGGAGTACTCTTAAAGAGTTATTAGAAGCAGATCTTATTCTTATAGTTTTAGATGCAAGTTCTAGCCTTATTGATGAGCATCTTAATACAATTAAAAATGTATTATCTGATTTAAATGCTATCGATATACCAAAGAGTATTATCATGAATAAAATTGACCAGATAGATAAAGAACAAGAATTAAAAAAAATAAGGTCTAAATTTCCTGGTGCTATTTTTATTTCAGCTTTACATCATTTAAAATTAGATGATATTAAGTTTCATATTATAGATAAAATTGAAAGTGAATTTGAAACATTTGATATAACTATTCCGTATCATAAGGGGAAAACCATTTCACAATTACAAAATAAAGTTGAAATAATAGAAAGCAATTATGGGGACACAGAAATTTCTCTTAAGATTAAAGGAAAGAAAGATATTATTGAAAAAATATTAAGATGAAAGTGATTAAAAATAAAAATATGAATAAATTAGAAGATTTTTTTTTTAATTCAATAATTATTGAAGAAAAAAATGGAAAATTTTCTCAAAATATTAAAAAAAAGAAGAATAGTGAATTACCTGCTGGAGACTTATTAATCAAAGTGCAGTATTCTTCTTTGAACTATAAAGATGCATTATCTTTTTCTGGTAATAAAGGAGTAACCAAATATTACCCACATACTCCTGGAATTGATGCCATGGGTATTATAGAGTCTTCGAGAACTGAAAAATTTAAGCCTGGCGATAAGGTACTTGTTACGGGTTTTGATCTGGGGATGAATACTCCTGGTGGTTTTGGTGAGTATATTAGTGTCTCAAAAGATTGGGCAACCTTTCTTCCAGATGATTTAAGACCAAGAGACTCCATGGTATTAGGTACTGCTGGAATTACCGCTGGCCTATGTATTAATTCGCTCCAGGATAAACACACTATTAAAGACCAAAAAGCAATAGTCACTGGTGCAACTGGAGGGGTAGGTTGTATAGCTATAAAACTCCTTGCGAAACTTGGAGCTAATGTAACTGCGATAACTGGCAAAGAGGATTCGAAAGAATTTTTATACTCTATTGGTTCTAATGAGGTCATACTAAGAAATGAGTTCCTAGAATCAGTTAGAAAACCAATGGGGAAAGGACGCTGGGACATAGCAGTTGATGTAGTAGGTGGGGAAATATTATCCGGGTTAATTGCTAGTATGAGTTATGGAGGTACAATAACGTGTTGTGGACTAGTAGCTAGTCCAGAATTTGATACTACTGTATTTCCATTTATACTTAGAGGGATTAGTCTAATTGGGATTGATTCAGGTGAGGCGCCAATTCATGAAAAAACTAAAATTTGGGAGAAGTT
>CEOP01063396.1_pt1 | contig 10878 bp, 5 predicted proteins | sample 361301 | NCBI WGS metagenome assembly CEOP01 (sample SAMEA2619548, study PRJEB7988) | marine metagenome | biome: marine biome (ENVO:00000447); feature: deep chlorophyll maximum layer (ENVO:xxxxxxxx); material: "saline water (ENVO:00002010), including plankton (ENVO:xxxxxxxx)" | depth 55 m
TCTATACTATAGTATAGTATAGGACAAAAAAAGAAAGATAATTTTGCGTTTTTTCTAATTCCACCAAACATGAAAATTTGCTTTTTTTTGCTTTTTTTATCCCAAGTAGTCGAATGTCTGATAGGTGACCTATAGTTAGAACATTATATGACAGGAGCGTTGCTACGGACCGTTCTGATTACCAGTTTGCTTTTGGCACTACCTTTAGCAGGATGTTTGGAGTCCATTTCGAATAATCAACCACCTACCGTTACAATGACGATTTCTCCTTCTGGAACGTTGAAGGCTCAAGAGCAAATTACCTTTGATGCGACAGGAAGTTCAGATCCTGATGCAGATTCTTTGACTTTTACTTGGAATTTTGGAGACGGTAATACGGGAACAGGACTTACTGCAAAGCATACCTATGCCTCTCCTGGAGACTTTACAATTACACTTACTGTTTCCGATGGTCAACATGAAGCTGAAGCTACAAAAGATGTAACTGTGGTCGATGCCAGTGCACGTTTACCACATTCTCAGATTTCGGGTGACAAAGATGATGATTGCCTTGGTGAATCACCTCCATCTGGAACATATATTCTTCATTGGGTATGCGATAAAGATCTGGATATTTCGGATCGTAGTGTTTCAGTCTCTATTGATGTTGAATTAGATGGTAGTGAGTCTTGGGCAGGATGTGATCCTGAAGATTCTCAGTGTTACGCAGAAGAATATCTCACTGATTACAATTGGGATTTAGGAGTGTTTGTAGATTCAGATGGAGATGGCAATCTGGAGAATGATGTCGATGGTACCGGAGAAACATACGTATGGCAGTCTATGACTGCTGGAGAGTATAAGATATCTCTAGAGGTAATAGATAACAATGAATTCACAGATGTTGACGATTCTCTATTGTTTGTTAATTATCGTGGCGAGTGGAATAATTTTGAATTAGATCGAGCTAATGGTTCCCAAGGTCTCTCTGACAGTATTTTATTCGATTTACCCGTAGTATACAATGAAGAAGAAAAGAACACAATTCGGTACGTGAAACTAAAGTTGACTTACCCAATTGAAGATTCTTCAGATGATTGGCCGCTTGGGTGTGGAGGCGATCAGTGTTACAACCGTTTTGATATGTTTGTGGAAAACGAAACTGGGGAAGAAGTAGCAGATACTACTGCAATTACTGATGAACAGATGGCTTATGGTGATTGTGACACCGGAACTGAAGAGGATCCGGGAAATCGGTGTCTCTGGCTCTCATTAACCTCTTCTCAGTGGAGAGAGTATCTTGATGGAGAATATACCGTAAGAATTCAGAATCAAGAACAACATAATGCAGAAATAATTGAGTTCGCAATTGAATTAATTTACAAGTGATTCGGATCTTTCTCTGTAGTAATCTGTCATTTGAAAATCATATATCATCTAGGAATAGACTCAAATAGGCCGCTTCGGTCGCAACGTTGCCTAACACAGGAGTGATAACACATGGGATCGCAATGGGAAGACAAAAGCAAGCCACATTTGAACATCGTTTTTATTGGTCACGTAGACCATGGAAAGTCAACGACGGTAGGTCGTTTACTTCTTGACAGTGGACATATTGAAGCACACGTAATTGAGAAGAATGAGAAGCTCGCAGCAGAGCAAGGTAAGGCCGGTTTCGGACTTGCATATGTTATGGACGGGCTCAAGGAAGAGAGAGAACGTGGAATTACTATCGACGTAGCTCACAAGGAATTCTTTACTCCTAACTGGTATTACACAATTATCGATGCTCCAGGTCACCGTGACTTCGTAAAGAACATGATCACAGGTACTAGCCAAGCAGATGCAGCAGTTTTACTCTGTGCTGCAAATGATGGAGTGAATGCCCAGACTAAGGAACATGCGTTCCTTGCACGTGTTCTTGGAGTCAAACAGTTGATTGTTAACGTTAACAAGATGGATATCAGCGGTGTAGATTATTCAGAAGCCAAGTACAATGACGTCTGTGGACAAGTTGACGAGCTTCTAAAGATGGCAGGATTCAATCCAGCAGATGTTCCTAAGATTCCTTGTTCCTCGTTCAATGGTGAGAATCTGTATGATAGTTCAGACAACATGGGATGGTGGAAAGGTACTGAGTTTAATGGAAAGTCAGTCAAGACTCTTTTCGAGTGTATTGATGCAGTTCAGCAGCCACATAAGCCGATTGATAAGCCTCTTCGTTTACCAATTCAGGACGTTTACAAGATTAGCGGAATTGGTACAGTTCCAGTAGGAAAGATCGAGACTGGTACTCTGAATGTAGGTAAGAATGTTGTATTCAATCCTAGCCAGCAAACAGCTGAAGTAAAGAGTATAGAAATGCATCATACTCAGGTTGCTAAGGCTGAACCAGGAGATAACGTTGGATTCAATGTACGTGGACTTGCAGCTACCGACATTCGTCGTGGTGACGTTGTTGGTTACACAGATAACGAACCAAATTTCGTTCGTCACGACGAGACTTTCGTAGGACAAATTCAGTTGATGGATATTCCAAAGGCGATTGGTGCAGGATACACCCCTGTATTCCATGCTCACACTGCTCAAGTTGCAGTTCGTTTCGTTGAACTTCTAGAAAATGCAAAGACCAAGGAGAAGAATCCAGCATTCCTCAAGTCTGGTGATGCTGCATTGATTCAGTTCCAACCAACTAAACCTATGGCGATTGAAGAGATGGGCGCATTCCCTGAATTAGCACGTTTCGCAATTCGTGATATGGGTAAGACTGTTGCTGCCGGCGTCTGTATGAAAGTCCAGAAGAAGTGATTTTGAGAGTTTAAGGAGTTCGGAGTCGGATTCCCATGCCTGTAATCACTACAATCAAACTGACTGGAGAAGACCACAGAGCTGTAGATGGAGTTGCTGCGTTAATCAAGCAGATTAGCGATGATAAATCGGTTCAAATTCGTGGTCCAATCCCTCTTCCAACACGTCGTTTAGTGGTTCCTACTCGAAAGTCTCCTGATGGAGAAGGTTCTGAGACTTGGGATCATTGGGAAATGAGGATTCATAAGAGATTGATTGAATTGGTTACCAATACAGCAAAAGATCACAAAGCTTTGGAAGATCTTATCCGTATTCCAATTCCAGACTCTGTGACCATAGAAATTAATCTGCGTCAAGTGAACTAATCAGTTCATATTGAAGCGTTTTCAGCATAATCCATCTTGATCATTGCTTTAGCTAAAACTTCAGGGAAAACAAATACATCTCCAACTAATGGTTGTACTTCGTTTCCATCAAAATCTATCACTGGTTGTTCTACATCCTTGATAAAACGAATTCTAAGACAATCATCGTCTAATTCATTAGGAGTTTCATCTTTGACCTCTTCTTGTACATGAGGAATATCTTCGTCCCATCCTTCTTCTAAATGAACATCAGGAGGAGGCATTTCTTGTTCCATTTGTTCTAATGGAATAACATCCTCCTTTTCTACAAATTCTGTCAAAGGAGCAATTCCTTGAATGGTAGAAGAAATTGATGTATCTCCAATTCCATTCTGCATTTGTTCCCAATCAATCTCCGTTTGAAATTTTTCAATTAGTCTACATACTCCTTCGTAGAATGCACGTTCTGATGCATCATGTTGGGCCCAATTAGGTTCAGATATATCAGAAGAATTTCCTCGATTTAGTAGAGTCCTCATATTTGCGTGTCGTACGAATGCATTGAGACGATGTTGAATAATCGATCCTATTGCCCATCTGATGTTGTTTTGTCTTTTTTGTAGGAGTTGAATTTTTGCTCCCCATCCTTCTCTTCGAATACATTCATCCATTTCAATTTCAATTGATTGAGTAAGTTGAGAAACTAATTTCCAGAAATCAGAAGTTGGAAGTGGTACTGGTAAATCCTGTTCTGCTTGAGATCTTTGTAAAGCCATTAATCTTGACTCAATTGCTTGAACAGCTTGATCAGACAGTGCAGTCGGTGCCGAAACCTCTGCTGAACTGACTGCCATCCCTCCCTATTGAATCGGGCCGACTCATGAACCATTCGACACATTTTGGAGTTTATCGGGGAGCCGGACGATTCAAACATACCTTTGTCCTTTCATCAGCATGGAATCTGCCGAGTCACGTCGTTCGGCTGTGAGTCTCGCGATACTAATGCTTGCAATGTCCATGTCACCTTTTCTTATTCAAGCCGAAGAAGTACCATGGATTGGCCCGTCAACATTCTTACTTGAAGAGGCGATTATTGATGGGTTTGAAATTGAGTCAAATGGTACAGTAACAGATGCATGGATACTTTTGGATTCTGATGGTTCAGATGTTTATTCAGCACCCGGCTGGGAGGCTGAAAATATTGGAAGAAATTTCTCAAATGGAGTGAATCACAATACTTCTACATCTTTATTTCCTGGAGAGTTAAGTTTAGACAATGCTGCGAATCATGGAAGGATTCATGATTTTCAGGAATTAGAATATAGATTCAATCAATGGATTCCAGGTGGAACAACTAGTGTTTGGGAAGTAATCAATCCCTCATCACTCTCTGGAAACGTAGTCACAATTAACACATCTTTCAATCAAACTCAAACTGCGAGAGAAAATGGAGGGGGGCATGCTCCAAGGCAAACTACAGACGGCTCATTGCTTGCATTAACCCAAGCAGATCAATCATTAGATTCTGGAGTCCATTCTTGGATAGAAAGCCCAGTTCATCCCGTACCTAATTACGTTTCTAATCTTACATTTACTCTAGATCATTGGCTCCATATCTGGACCGATTCAGATTCATCAGGTTCAGGGGCAGGAGCCTGGATAGAGGCGTCATTTGATGGTGGTAACACTTGGAATTGGGTAGAACCTGAAGGAGGTTATGGAAATACAATATCTACTGCTGCTCCAGTTCCCAACGGAGCTAATGGATCTGGTTTTCCCGCATGGGCAAGCATCAATGCAACAGGTTGGCAACGTTCACACATTATTTTCGATGATCATCCTATGCTTGCAAACGCTTCCAGCTTATCCGTTCGATTAGTGATTTGGACCCCTATAACTCAGTTAGTAGAAAGGCCAGGTTGGTTTGTTGATAGAGTTGGATTTGATAACGACGGACATCCCCCAGGAGCTTGGTTTCATGGAAATTTGAATGGTGAATATGCAGCTAATGCAGAATCACAATTAGTTCTAGAAACCAATCTTTCAGGAATCTCGGGGCCGATGGTTTTCCAATATGCAGCAGATTTTGATATGGAGGGAGATATCTATGACAATTGGCATGTAGATGTTAGTGATGATGGAGTAAATTGGACTAGTATTACTCCTACTCTAGGTTTACCTGGTCATGGAGTATATATCAATGGAACAACCATTATCGATGATTCTAATGGATGGGTTTCATTGCAACATTCTATCCCATCAGGTTTCAATACTTCAATTCAGATTCGTTTTAGGTTTGAATCCGATCCTACAGGGGGGACTGGATTTGGAGGACTAACTGTAGATCCTCCCGAAGGTCTTGCATTAGATGATGTACGTATTGTAGAAGTAATTTCAGGAAATGAGACTGAAATAATTCGCTGGGGTTTCAATGATTCTACTACCGCTAATCATTCCAGAATCGGCACTAGTTTAGTTGATCAATGGCAATTTTTACCAAATGTGGGTGTAAATGGACCATGGTCAGATTTCGACTCATTTGAAGAATCGATCCTCACTCCTATTGGTTGGGACATCGAGACTCCAAATGGTTACGGTTGGTCTTTCGGAGAACTCAATTCAACAGGTCCAGATCCCAATAGTTTCCCCGGAGGAGGAAATGGAGCAGGAATATTATTGAATTCTCCATATAGGCAGAATTCCTTAACTCATCTTTATTCTCCTTCAATTCCAATTCCTCTTGGAAGTCGAGCAACGCTGCAATTTGATCATTTTATTTGTGCAGAATCTGGTTGGGATGGAGGAGCATTGTTTATTTCAACTGATCAAGGCCACACTTGGTCTCATTTTGGTTCTAATATTCCTGATTGGTATGATTCAATGCAGTACAATAACTCTCTCAGTCCTCTCTATGGTCAAATGGCGTGGGATGGTTCTAGACAGAAAGGAGGCGGATGTGGAACCAATACCTCGTTTGTACAGAAATCTGCTGATTTTAGCCATTTAGCCGGAAGAAATGTAATGCTTAGATTCACCTTTTTTTCAGATACATATTTTGAATCCAGTGGATGGTATATTGATAACGTAGGAATTGCAGTTGACGTTTTTGAAGAAATAGGAAATTGGACTTCACCTCTAATTTTTTCTGACTCTTTGGGATGGGGATCTATTGATATCGATGCTAAAATACCTGAAGGAACATCCGTCTTAGCAAGTGTACTTGATTTTCAAGGAAATCCAATATCAGGATTCATCAACAAACAATTTCCGGTTCATTTAGCAGATTTACATGGATTATCAAGAGTTGATTCCGTTCAAGGAATATATTTGCAATTACAACTTTCTACATCTGAAGAACATAGAACACCTAGAATACATGAAATTTCGATAAACGGTAGTAGATTTCTAAATGGATTTGCAGTGAATTCTACGGGTTGGGAATTAGATTCATTTCTAGAAATACAACATACAGATGGAGTGATATCCAATCCTACATTTATGACAAGAAGAGTAGAAGGCCCCTCTATTATTTCTGAGCGACGTATTGACGGAATTCACTTAGAGTCAATATCCGCAGGTGTTATGATTCAGGTAATTGCAGATGGTCAACAAGTACATTCAGGCATGATCAATAATGGTACAATTTCATTTTTTAGACCAGCGACAATTATCAGTTTTATTTTAGATTTCCAACCTGGTTCAGAATTAGAAAAATTAGCAATTAGGCCCTTACTGTCCACACCATCTATCGGACCATCTGTCGATGTTCTAAATGATGGATTGATAGATTGGGATTGGCCAGATTCGTCTACTGGAGATTCTTTGACATATGGTTTATTGAAGGGGCCAGTTTTGGAATCAAACTCAACATTTCTTAATGGTTCAATGCATTTTTCATTACCCAATCAAGCTGATTGGAGATCTGCATCATTGATGATTCGTCCAATTTCGGGAACGAATGTAACCTATTCCATCAGTTCTGGTTCCTCAGTACAACAACGAACGCTATCTTCTGATGATCTCTCTATTGTCCGATTTGATGGTTCAATTCTTAGAGCTTCGCAACCGTCATCAATATCTTCACAATCTTTGGGGCCAAATCATAGTATGGAAATGAAAGATTTGGAAATCGTAATTCATTCAAGTCATCCAGTAACAGCATCAATTTCATTGATATCTGTCGATTATCACATGGAAACTAATTTGTCTAATTTAGGTCCAATGATTGAATCATACAGAATTAATTATGTTAATTCTAATCCATCCATATCAATCAATTCACTATTGAGAATTCCAATTCATCTTGAACAAGGACAAGGAGGAGGGTTGATTTTTAATGGAAAGATCATCCAAAGCCCTTTGATTTCAGATCAGATTATTTCTCATCCAACAACATTCGTTCCTGAAATAATTTCAGAGATTATTACTGAACATGAACACCTATTTGATTCATCATTAATTCATAATGTTACTCTTGATATAATTACAGACGAATTAGAATCCTCATTTCAATTAGATATTTCAAATGGGCAACCAACTATAACCAACCAATCTAATGGTCCATTTACACTTGTGAATCCAAGTTTTGTAATTAATTCGAAATCAGTACAGATTACATGGCCAATCAGTGTCGATTGGTCTATTGATGATGTTGATGAAGTTAGGATACATGTCAAAGCGGCAGATCATCTAAACCGATCTTGGGGGCCTGCAGAAGGGATTGTAGGGTCTGGAGGATTATTGGGAATTGAGAATGACATGGAGATAGTAGGATTTTCAGTTTATGATGGTCTATCTCGAGATTTGATGGATTCTAGATTGTATGGCTATCCACTTCATCTTCATCCTGAGCAGACCATTTCTGCTTCTGGTATTGTTAGATTTGAAGGAATTGTAGGTCCTATTCCTTCTGATTCTGCAGTAGTTAGTCTTGAGATATCAAATGGAAATCAAACTTGGTCATATCTTGTAGAAGAAGTTTCAGCAGATGGAACTTGGTCATCGACTATTTCATTACCAGATGTTGAAAATAGTACTGCAAATAGTATTTGGGAAATTCATCCTAGATTGATTCGTATTGGCCCCGTTGATGTAGTTCGTGTTGGAGCACTTGATTCTACAATAATCACAGTTCCAGGAAGTTATCGAATTGATCTAGAATCTCCAATTGTTGGCCGTCTTCTTGCAGACATTAGTGGAATTCAAAGGCCATTGAATGAAGATATTTGGTCACTTTCGAGACCATTGATTATGTCATTAGAGATTTTTGAAGAAGAATCATTGTCAAGAGAACTCACATTAATGACTTGGATAGAATCTAAAGATGATTTGAATGAAGATGGTGTTGCTCAACCAAGTGAATATGATTCTAAATTAGTCATTATCCCTTCTAATGCACATCAGACTGGATTGATTAATCTAGGATTATTGGATATTTCTCAGGGTGAAGATGGCTCTCAAGTATCTGTATATGTCATTGGCACAGATGCATCTGGAAGAACTTACCTGGGTGCGGGTAGTGGAGGATTACATGCCGATTTAGCTACATTCAGTCTAGCCCAAGAAAGCGCTACGGTAATTGATCGAAATACCATCTCTTTGGATTCAATTGATGGAACTCTTCTTCATTCAGTTAGTCATACACTGAGTTTCCCTATCGAAGATCTTAATGGATATACATCAATAGATGAAATTCATCTATGGATTTCAGGGTTTGGTGATGAAGCAGGACACCTAATTCATCGTCCACTCTTAGGAGATATTGTTTCTGCCGATGAAAGTACAATAATTCCTATTGGCGCTGAATTCTTACCAAGTGATGATTCAGGTAATTTTGGACTGGCTTCATTTTCGTTTGCGACTAGTGAAGAATCACCTTTTGATTGGACACTTGAATCTTTAATTCCAGCAATTACGGTTGTAGAAGATGAAGTAACTCTCGATCTTGATTTATTGTCTCTAGCAGATTTGGCCTGGACTTTGGATATATCCACATCATGGAATGTATTGGAAATGGAAGATTTGACTGCTCCATTTGGTAGATTGTATAATGGGAAAATGTATGCTGCAGATGGAGACGCAATTCTTTGCAGGATGCAAATGGTTCATTCTACTAACGGAATGCCATTATCGGTTCCCCCAGTTGGTCGAAATGTGATAATTGACCCTCATTTTGAAGATGTAATGGAGACTACACCTGGAATACCAGTAAATGGAACAGTAGATTCTGAAGGAATTGTTGAGTTTGTGATAGTTCTTCCACAAACTGAGAGAGATGCTGAAGGAATACTTCGTGGGAGATTAGTAGGAATAGGATCTATTCCATGGAATGGATTTGATGTTGATGTGATAGTGGATAGAACTTCACCAACGATAGAATTTTTACAAACAAGTTTAGCAGCTGTACAGACTAATAGTTTAGATTCTCAACAAGTTTCTTTTTCAATTATCGATCTAGGAGGAGTTGCTGAAGAAGAGGTACAAATGCATTGGACTTTCAGGAGATTTGGAGTTGATATTCCTGGAACCGATGGAAGTAAGACTATTGGTCCTGCATCAAGACAAGGACCAGTCTATGGTGTGTCTAATAATGTGGATATTTCTACTGTAGAGTCAAATGAATTACAGGATGGAGATCAACTAGTAGTTTGGTTTGAATTTACTGATCTTTCGGGAAACCCATTAGTTGGAATAGGATCTCAATTTACACCTCGTGCTCCATTGTTGCGCGTGGTTTGGTTTGAACCAGTTGTAGAACCAATTGCTATTTCTCCACAACCCGCAAATCTCAATGGCTTGGTAAGGATAGACCTTTGGATTAGAGATGAGGGCAACCAAGGAGGCGATCTAAACCTAAGTTTACTTGCTTGGGAAACAGATTCTTCAGGTCAAAAATGGGTAGAAATTAATAGAACAGAAGTACAACTTCTTCCTGGAGGTTCTATTGAAGTTGATTTTGAAATTGAGGCATGGCAAGAAGGTCAAATGCTACTGATTGCAGCTATTGATGGTGATATCGAAAATGCAACTGTTTTGCCACCTATACAAGTGATTGATCCTATGGCAGACAGGAGTCTTCTGGATGCAGCATTAAGCGGAGATTTAACAGTCATTGGTTTGCTAATAGTTATTTTTAGCGGTCTAGGATTTATGATAGGTCTTTTCTTTTTACAGAGAAATACTGAAGCGGTGTATTGGGATGATGAAGATGAAATCCCCCTACCTGATCAAGAACCCCCCTCTAGACCTGAAAGTCTCTGGCCTGAACCTCCTGAACGTTTCCCAGATGAACAGGAATAATTCGCAAACCTCAAGCGTAGCATCTCATCGTAGATATGAGCAGAGGTACCCGAGTGGTCAAAGGGGGTGGGCTCAAGTCCCACTGCAGAATGCTTCGCAGGTTCGAATCCTGTCCTCTGCACCAACATGTCGAATAAGGCCAGTCATTCGATTAACGCTCTCGACAATGTGCGGGATTCCGCATCTTTCTGCCCTCTGCACTAGCATTATAATTACCAATTTGATTATGACTAATGCTGGATTTCAAGTATCATGGACGAACCCATGATGGATCGAAAATTGTCTGCTATATTGCTTGGCTTGCTGATGTTAATGATGCTATCAGTTGGATTTGTAATTGATGGAACCGATGGACCCCAAGGGCCCGAGGGGCCACAAGGACCTCCTGGAGCAGATGGTACCAACGGAATAGACGGTGTAGATGCTACTACCCCCGGAGCTGACGGGA